>ERZ650309.687-NODE-687-length-16311-cov-4.079663_pt1 | contig 16311 bp, 16 predicted proteins | sample MGYA00376245_ERZ650309 | MGnify/ENA primary metagenome ERZ650309 (study PRJEB26733, sample SAMN07839294) | wastewater metagenome | biome: urban; feature: wastewater treatment plant; material: waste water | place: USA: North Carolina | collected 2016-04-26 ...
CATCCACAATCACCAAAAACATGAATCTTAATAAAAAAGATACATACGATTCAGACATTCAAAAAATTAGAGCCAACTACCAAAAAATAAAATCTTATCAAAGTAATTTACTCACAGACCCTGATTTTTTAAGTTGCAAAATCTCACAAGATTCAGAAATTTTCTTATACAAAACAAAATCTGGCGATTCAAAAATACTAACCATTAAACAATCTATAAAAAACGGGGTTTTTTATTCGGAGTACTATTACAACGACAATCATGAACTGTTTTTTGTATTCACAAAAACCAAATTTTTCCTGACGTCAGACGGCACACTAAAAACCAAGATTGAAGAAAATAGGTATTATTTTAAAAATGAAAAAATGAACCTTTCTAAAACGCTGACTCCAAAATCAAGGTTCAAAAATCTTGACACAACTCAATTTGCAATTAAGGAAGGTTTGCGCATCACCATTGACCGATTAACAACTATGGCTGAAACCTGCAGGAAAAAAAACATACGGTTTACAGTACTCTTCATACCAACTGCAGAATATGTTTATTCTGATCACTTTGAGACTAGTGTTGAAAATGAACATTTGCCATTGCTTGAAAAATTAATCGCTGCAGAAATCCACGCCAGAAATATCATAAGAGATAGTCTTGAATCGGCGAATGTTCAAGTCATTGACGGTGGGAAATACCTGAAAGAAAGAGTGCATTTGGTTCCTGACCTATACTTACCGGGCCCTGACGGCCATCCGACAGAATCAGGATACCGGTTACTTTCCGAAGCCATAATCAATCACCTGAACTCAAAGTAAATCAGTTTTTAATCGTGATAAACTTGCCGGTGTAAAGCACTTCCCGGGTATCATAAGCTCTTACATAATAAATTCCCGGAGGCAACGATGCTATTGAAAACCTCAACACACCATGGTTGCCGGAGTACGGAACTGACATTTGTTTGCCTAAGTTGTTGGTGATGGTAATTTGTAAAAGGTTGTGTCGTTCGTCTCCGGAAAATTCCGCAAACACATAATCAGTTGCAGGATCGGGGAACATCTTTAGCTTTCGAACGGTGGTGTTTTCCTGTAGCTGAGTAGAAATGCAGTTCCCGGGCAAATTGGCATCCATAAAACCAAGTCGCGATTGTATCCATGATTTCAGATTCTGAATTTCACCCTGGTAAGAGGTTGCGATTGGGGAAGGATTGGGCCATACGTATACCCCTAAAATTGGATATAAGAAAAACTGCCTTTCTTTAGATTCATCCAATAAACCTGCAATGCTGTCGATGGTCTGGAATATGTGTGTGGTGTCAAGAACCGTTAAACGCAGTTCATCATAACGGCAACGGACAGCATTCACATAACCGGAATCGGCCATCAATCTTCGCCACCAAAATGGAAAATCCCACTGACAATAGTCAGTAAGCAAATATGCCCAGCCGCCGGTAGACTCATTATCACAGTAATCGGCATTATGCCAGGCAAGATTGAAATCCCACAATGGACCCATTTGCAACTTACCTCCGTTTGAATCTTTGTTCTTATAAAAAAAAGCACTTAATCGGTAGCCGTCAACATTTTTGCTTAATTCATTCATGAGAAAATAATCTATAAAAGAACCTTCGTCGCCGAACTTCCTCCAACCTGAATCGGGCTGCATGAAATTATTGGAGAGCAATGCCGTTTCAAAGCTGTCGACATACTGCTGAATATAGGTCTTCTGTACAGTCAGAATAACATTATCCTCTGGATAGATGTATTGATAAAAAACTGTGTTATTCACCGGATTGGTAGGATCGGGAGGGTAATTGGAATACCATCCATCCTGATCGATCCAATCAAGTGAGCAGATATAACCACCTGTGAGTTCATCTCCGGTTGTATCAGCTGCTGTGAGTCCTGAAATATCGACTCTGTTGTTATCTCGTTTGATCCGCTCAAAAAAAGTATAAACGCCGGCATATTCGCCATTAATCACCACTTCACAGAATTTCCCTCTCGATGCATAACGCCCCATATCACGGGCAAGAGAATAGGTTAGGTAGTTACGCATCATCGTTTTGTCGTTGTAGGGAGCATACAACACCCAGTCATTTTCATCAGGCATACCCAACAACGGAACATTCAGATTGGCACCACTGCTATCCCGTGTTTCCACTCCGAACTGCTTCTGCGGAAAACCCTGCGAACTTTGTCCGCGTAAATCGATACCAATAAAACCAGAATAATTATTGGCAGAATCAGAAATGTAATTTCGTATACCCTGACCGTTATCAATCACGTCCATCCAGGCAGTAATTTTAGGAGAATCGGGTATGGTTTGTCCGAAGGTGTTTATTTTCACAATAGGAAGATTGCTCGACTGAAGCGAAAATGGAACCGCAGGATTTGTCCCGAAAGTAATATTCCATCCCAGCATCGTACCCTGATCGGCAAAAGGGTAAGTATCTGTTATATGCAATCGCCATGCTCCTGCTGCAGATTGTCCGTTATTAATGTTTCCAAGCTGTCCCATAGGTCTGTAAATTCCTGAAAAAGGAGCAGTACCGGCCACAATAGATGTAGTGGCACCGGTATTGAAACAGGTGGCAATAAAATTATCGTCACCTCCCCCTACTCCACTCACCAGGGTTACAGTGGTTCCATCAGGTGCAATCAATTTAATGTCGAGGTCAGAATCCCATGTGTGAATGATATTGATACAAACACTTTCGATACCGAAATTAGAAGTGTCAAGATTTTGTGGCAGTACCGGAACATTGATGGTGAAGTCAACGCTACTACCATCATCCGGAATAGCTCCACCGGCACCGGCATAGGTTTGTGAAAACGAACTTGAAATAGTGCAGAAGAAAGCTAAAACAAAAAGAATACTTCTCATATTTAATGAAATTGTTTTATTTATTGGAATTATTTTTGAGTTTATCATTATTGTGATGACGTTCACTGTCGCGTGCTGATTTCTTTATCAGATTTTGTTTCAATGCTTCGTTCAAATCGACTCCGGTTTGATTGGCCAGACAAATAAGCACGAACAATACATCGGCCATTTCGCCTGATGCATCACTGTTGGTTTCTCCTGCTTTAAATGATTGCTCTCCGTATTTACGTGCAATGATTCGGGCAAGTTCACCAACCTCCTCAGTAAGCAGTGCCATATTGGTGAGTTCATTAAAATAACGGACACCATATTTTTTTATCCAGTTATCAACTTCCTGTTGTGCTTCATTTAATGTCATGATGATTTCTTTTATTCCCAATTCAATGAGTCGATGCAAATGGTAACCGGACCATCGTTCACCAAAGCAACCTGCATGTCGGCGCCAAATGTTCCGGAAGCAATTTCCTTTCCGGTTGATAGGCTCAGAGCTCTGATAAAGTGTTCGTAAAGTGGAATGGCCTGTTCAGGGCGAGCGGACCTGAAATAAGAAGGGCGGTTTCCTTTTACAGTAGCAGCATGTAAGGTAAACTGGCTGACCACCAGGTAATCTCCATTCACATCCTGATTCGACAAGTTCATGAGCCCTTCGCTGTCGCTAAAAATCCTGAGTTTCGGAATTTTCACAGCAAGCCGGTCAGCTTCGACGGGAGTATCTGAACTTTCGAAACCTGCAAGAATCAGCAAGCCTTTTTCAATGGAGGCTTTCACCTGTCCGTCGATAGTGACGCTTGCGGAAGATACACGTTGTATGACTACTCTCATTATCTACTTCTTATTTAAAAATATCTTCATTATTCAGAATGCTGATATAGCTGGCATAGCGTGTCAATGCAATTTGTGAATCTTCAATAGCCTTTAATACGGCACACCCGCTTTCATTTACATGCAGGCAGTTTCCAAATTTACAATTATGAGCATACCTGAATATTTCAGGAAAGAAATGGGAAACCTCGAATCGGTCGAAATCAAGTGTACCGAACTCTCTTATTCCAGGCGTATCAACAACATAACCACCGCCCGGAACGGGGTGCATTTCAGCAAAAGTGGTAGTATGCTTCCCTTTGTTGTGCTGAATTGAAATGGCACCGGTTTTTAATTCCATTCCCGGAATCAATTCATTAATCAGAGTAGACTTTCCGGTGCCTGAATGCCCGGAAAACAATGTAACACTATTGTGAAGAGCCAGACGCAAATCGTTAAGAGTTTCAGCCTGAAGGGCAGAAACCACAAAAGTTTTATAACCGATTTTACTGTACATCGTGCTCAATTCCTGAACATATTCCTTTACTTCTTCGTCGTATAAATCTGACTTGTTAAATACAATGCCACCGGGAATATTGTATGCTTCTGCAGTAGCCAGAAACCTGTCGATGAATCCGGTAGAGGTACGGGGATAGACCGGGGTTGCAACTACCAGTGCCAGATCGAGGTTTGAAGCAATGATATGAGCTTGCTTTGATAAGTTAACCGATTTGCGGATAATATAGTTTTTACGGGGATACACCTCGCTGATGACCCCTTGCAGATCAGAACCTTCTTTTTCAAATTCAACCTGATCACCAACGGCAACCGGATTAGTGGTATCGAGGCCTTTCATCCGCATTTTGCCTTTAACACGGCATCTGTAAACCGAACCGGTTGCATCGGCAACCTGATAAAAACTGCCTGTCGACTTTAAAACCAAACCTTTCATCTCCTTGCAATGTTACAAATTTAAACAGGAGTTGATCAGCGAAAAGTAAAAAATTACAACAGCCATGAATGATTCCAATTTCTTACATTTGCCCTTTCCCGGCTATACGGGGTAAATAACTCATTTTACAAAGCCACAGAAATGTCGGTAAAAGTTAATCATATTTCAAAATTATACGGATCACAGAAAGCTCTGGATGATGTCAGTTTTGAAATTGGATCGGGTCAGGTCGTAGGTTTTCTGGGACCCAATGGTGCAGGGAAATCAACCATGATGAAAATCGTGAGCTGCTACATTCCTCAAAGTTCAGGCTCTGTCACCGTTAAAGGCTTCGACACAGTCGAGCAATCGATTGAAGTCAGAAAACGGGTAGGGTATCTTCCCGAACATAACCCGCTTTATCTCGACATGTACGTAAAAGAATACCTGTCATTTGTAGCGGGGATCCATATTAAGGGAAAGGAAGTCCCAGCCAGGGTTGCTGAACTGGTTGAACTTACGGGACTTCAGCTTGAACAAAAGAAAAAAATAGGAGCCCTTTCAAAAGGGTACCGTCAAAGGGTTGGACTGGCTCAGGCGATGATCCATAATCCTGAGGTGCTGATACTTGATGAGCCCACTTCGGGACTGGATCCGAACCAACTTGTGGAAATCAGGGCATTAATTTCCAACATTGGGAAAGAAAAAACCGTCATCCTTTCAACTCATATTATGCAGGAGGTGGAGGCCATTTGCAACCGGGTGATCATCATCAATAAAGGTAAAATAGTTGCCGACGACGAAACCGGAGTAATTCTCCACAAAACCCAGCCTTCCAGCATCCTTGAAGTGGAATTCGAAATGGCAGTGAGTCACCAGTTACTTTCCTCCATGAAAGGAGTCAGTAAAGTGGAAAGTGCAGGTACCAATAAATACAGACTGGTGAGTCCGCCTGGTACCGATCTGAGAAGTGATCTGTTCGCATTCGCAGTTGGTAATAACTTAAAAGTACTCACTCTTCAAAAATCAGAAAGTACATTGGAAGAGGTTTTCCATCAATTAACCAATCCCGATAAAAAGTAGCAGATATACCTTGTGGAATTGCGCTGCATTCAGCACCTAAGAACCGAAATTGTTATTAAAAATATTCTCAATTATTCATTTGCAATAGTCAAACGATAACCTGAACCCTGCGCTTAACCAGCAGGCAATGCTACAGAAATCAGTAAACTCTAATTTTGAAAAAAAATAAAAATGAAAAGAATCGCAATTACAATGTTTGTACTGGCAGGCGCATTAGCCGCAGTTCCAGTTGTGGCTCAGGTAGGATTAGCAAAACCTGAGGCCATTGAAAAAGTGAAAGCAAGAACCATGCTGGTGATTGTGGAAGAACCTTCAGAGAAACTCCTCAAATCGCTCAAGCCTGAAGAACTTGACAACTACAAAAACGATATAGCTGCATACAATGCCATGATGGCTGAATTGGCTCCAAAATACTGGACGATGAGCCCTAAAATCGAATTCAAAACCAGAACTGAAGTCTACAAACTTGTGGAGGCTAAAGATCCGGGTTACGCATTCATGGAATATGAAAAATACAGAGTTCAATTCGCCAGTTCCTCGTCTTATTATGCAACTCGCCGCGCATGTGGATTCAAAGATCGTTTAGCCGGCACCAACCCCATCGGTGGCGATTATATTCGTTCTGAATTCTCAATTCGTCTGACAGATGATAAAATGTACGGATTGCCAATTATCGGCATCACCATGCCCAGCCCATGCCCTACTTCGGCTGATCTGGTTTTTGCATTCAAAACCATTCAGAACCATTTTAAATACAAACTCGATGGTTTGAATGAAATAAAGGTTTCTCAACTCTTTAAAACCAATGCTCCACAGTTGAAAAACATGACACTTTATGTGAACAAACAAGATACCGAGTGCTCTATTGACGACATCAAAAAAGTATATCCTTATCCGGTGGAAATGTTTGAATCGAGAGAAGCAATTGATAATGCCATTATGAAAGCCAGTGAAGGAATTGCTGTAGTAATTATGATTCCTTATTCTGAGTCCAGCTATTCATTTTACGCCTATAAGGCTTCTGATCTGACTGTGCTTGCTTACACCAACGATACACAGTCGACGGGAGTATCGGTTGGTGGAATAGGAATGGTTGATATGGCCAGAGACCTCATGCGCAACAAAATGAAAAGAGACCACTTTAAGATTTTCGCAAAACAAGCCGATAAATAAGTCTGGTCACTCCCTGCATACTTATTACAATCAACTGAACCAGAAAGCCTTAACGCTTTCTGGTTTTTCATTTTATAAGTTATCAAATCTTTTAAGCTATTACTGTCAATTATCGTTTGTTTTCCTAATTTTGCACTCGAAAACAAACCGGTTATATAGCCTCAGCTTGAATGCCGGGACATCACTAAAAATTAAAAATAATTCACAACAAAAATGGCTTATTTATTTACTTCCGAGTCCGTTTCAGAAGGGCATCCCGATAAGGTTGCGGATCAGATTTCAGATGCATTAATCGATTATTTCCTGGCTTATGACCCAATGTCAAAAGTTGCCTGCGAAACGCTGGTGACAACCGGACAGGTGGTGCTTGCCGGTGAAGTAAAATCAGAAGCATATCTCGATGTTCAGGATATTGCAAGGGAAGTAATCCGTCAGATTGGATATACCAAAAGTGAATACATGTTTGAGGCAAACTCCTGTGGAATTCTCTCAGCAATTCATGAACAATCGCCCGATATCAACCAGGGTGTTGTTCGCAGAAAGCCCGAAGATCAGGGTGCAGGTGATCAGGGGATGATGTTTGGTTATGCTAACCGCGAAACTGACAACTACATGCCGCTTCCTCTTGAATTAGCTCACTTGCTGCTTCACGAGTTGGCTGCCATTCGTAAAGAAGGCAAAATCATGAAGTATCTGCGTCCCGATTCAAAGAGCCAGGTAACCATTGAGTACAGCGATAATCACCAGCCACAAAGAATTGACACCATCGTAATTTCAACACAGCACGATGACTTTGGTAGTGAAAAAGCGATGCAGGCTCAAATTGAAAAAGATGTACGGAACATTCTGGTGCCCCGTATCATGAAAAAACTGCCTAAGAGAGTTCAGGCCCTCTTCAACGATAAAATTACTTACCACGTTAACCCAACTGGTAAATTTGTAATCGGTGGTCCGCACGGCGATACCGGTTTGACCGGCCGTAAAATTATTGTAGATACCTACGGTGGTAAAGGTGCACATGGCGGTGGCGCTTTCTCAGGAAAAGATCCATCTAAAGTTGACCGTTCTGCAGCCTATGCTACCCGTCATATTGCTAAACATCTGGTAGCTGCCGGAGTTTGTGATCAGGCACTGGTGCAGGTAGCATATGCTATCGGAGTTGCTAAACCTGTAGGCTTGTTCGTTGATACTTATGGCACTTCTAAAGTTCCTATGACTGATGGTGAAATCGCTTCAGTAATCCTGAAGATGAAAGAGTTCGATATGCGTCCTTATTTTATCGAGCAACGTTTCAAACTCAGAACCCCTATTTATCAGGAAACAGCTGCCTATGGACACATGGGAAGAAAATCGGTTGAAGTAACCAAGGTTTTCAACAAGGGAAAGAAAACTGAAAAGAAACTCAAAGTACGGTTGTTCCCATGGGAAGAACTCAATCACGTAGATAAAATGAAAGCAGCCTTCGGACTCAATAAAAGCAGCGCCAACGGCAAAGCACCAAAAAGTAAAAAAGCTGTTTTAGCATAACTTCAAAAGGCCGGAAATACCGGCCTTTTATTTTGAAATGACGATCCAAAAAAATTCGGCTCTCAAGTGGCTCCTCATGGTTGCTCTGGCTCTCATCTGGGGAAGTTCGTTTACACTGATGCGTCGTGGACTCATTTCATTTTCTGCACCCCAGGTAGCCTCAATCAGAATGTTTGCCTCTTTTCTTTGCCTGCTTCCTTTTGTGATCAGGCATACCCGTAAAATCAGGAAGGAACACTGGAAGTTTATTTTTGCAACAGGATTGTTGGGAAATGGAATTCCTGCTTTTCTTTTTGCAACCGCTCAAACGAAAATCCCGGGTTTCATGGCAGGCATGCTCAATTCACTCACCCCGGTATTTACGCTTATTATTGGGTACTTTGTATTTCATACCGCCACCACTGTCAGCAAGGTGGCTGGCGTAATGCTCGGCCTCGGAGGTGCCATCGGACTAATTCTTATCAACAGTGACGGCTCCCTTGGACATACTATATCATGGTATCCTTTACTCATTGTCATTGCAACCATTTGTTATGCCTCCAGTGTATCGATTATTAAAAATAAACTGCAGGAAGTACCTTCCATATTAATCTCAGGATTCGCGCTCTGCATTGTTGGCCCACCTACCGGCATTTACCTGTTTTCGACCGATTTCATTCAAAAACTTCAGCACCAGCCGGGAGCTTATGAGGGATTGGGGTATGTGCTGCTTCTGGCCCTCTTCGGAACTGCCATTTCCATTGTTATTTTCAATCAGCTTATTAAAGTTTCAAGTGCACTTTTTGCATCCTCGGTAACCTATCTGATACCCATTGTGGCCATGTTCTGGGGGCTCGCCGACCATGAACACCCGGGGCCGGCACACATCATAGCTTTGTCAGCAATTTTGGGCGGGGTTTACCTCATCAACAAAAAACAAAAACAGAATGAGGTTAAAAACTGATTTTTTTAAGAACATTTGGGAATTTCAGGAAAGGTTTCGTACATTTGCATCCCCTGAATAAAAACCAGGCCATTCATACTTAATAAATACAATCATGTACGCAATTGTTACGATAGCAGGACAACAAATGAAAGTAACTGAAAACCAAGCAGTTATTGTTCACAGATTGGATGCTAAAGAAGGTGATAAAGTTGAATTCAATCAGGTATTGCTGGTTGATAACGGTGGAAAAACCAAAGTAGGAACCCCTGTTTTAAACGGTGCTAAAGTTTCTGCGACAGTAGTTTCTCACCTGAAAGGCGACTAAGTAATCGTTTTCAAGAAGAAAAGAAGAAAAGGTTACCAGAAGTCAAATGGTCACAGACAACAATTTACCAAAATTCAGATCAGCGGAATTTCTGCTTAATTGATTAAAAACCAGATAATAATAAAATAAGATGGCACACAAAAAAGGAGTCGGTAGTTCCAAAAACGGTAGGGAATCCCACAGTAAGAGACTCGGAATCAAAATATTCGGTGGCCAAATGGCAATCGCAGGAAATATCATCATCCGTCAGCGTGGTACCAAACACCACCCTGCTGAAGGTGTTGGAATCGGAAAAGATCACACATTATTTGCTTTACGTGATGGTGTGGTGACTTTCAGAAAGAAAACTGATGAAAAGTCATACGTTTCAGTAATGCCGGTCGATCAGAATTAAGACCTACCGAACAACATAAAAAAAGGCTGCAATAAAAATTGCAGCCTTTTTTGTATTAATCCATAGCCGTATTCAGAAACTGCAGAAAAGGCATGATCTCTTTATAATATCCGGCACAGGTTTTTGTAAAATTTTTATTCATGACTGCTGCATCATCAACCATTGCAGATACTGTGAAACTGGTTTGACGCAAGTGATCAATAGCTGCATTTGAAGCATCATACCCTTTGGGAGTAGTTTTCAATCGTGCATCATCCATTCCATCATACAACTTCAAAAACGACTTTCGGGTTAAAATTTTATTGAAATCGTCGAGGTTGTAGTCAATCTCCTGACGGATTGCCTTCAGCACAGGTGCCGGTGGCATCCAGCTACCACCTGCTACAAAACTATTTCCGGGCGCCACCTGAATGTAAAAACCCGCTTTAGGACTTTTCTTACCACCTTCAACAAAAAAGGCTCCGAAATTAGTTTTATAAGGATCCTTATTCTTGGAAAAGCGCACATCGCGGTATATTCTGAAGATGCAATCCTTGACTTTCAGATCGCCGAGCCGGGTATTTTCCTTTCGCAGCACAGGAATGAGGGCTTCAACAAAAGCTTCAAAATTCTCCTTTGCCGATTCGTACTTATTACGGTTTTTATCAAACCATTCCCTGTTGTTGTTTTTCTTTAGGGATTTCAGGAAATCGAAGGTGCTTTTCTCTATCATTTTCAGGTTTTTATTGGTTCTGTTTTATCCACCCCAAGGTGCTTCATGTTTTGACTGAAAAGAATCCTGACAGCCATCAGAATCCTGCCACTATTTGATCAGACACCGGCCAAAGGTAGCATCAACGGGGTCGCCAATTTACACAAGAAAATGCAGTAGTGCCAAATTATGGTTACCTGAAACCAATTTCAATAGTCACATTGACCGATTAAATGTCTCGTTGGCTTTGCCACCAACCGTAGTTAATATTACCTTTGTATATAAATTGAACCGTATGTTACAAATTAACCTGATCAGAGAACAAAAAGACGAAGTTATAGCCCGTTTGGCGGTTAAAAATTTTGATGCCCGAGAACTGATCGAAAAAGTACTTGAAACTGATAGCGCGCGCCGCACCACTCAGTCGGAACTCGATAACCTTCTTGCAGCCCAGAATACCTTAGCCAAACAGGTAGGCGATTTATTTAAATCGGGTAAACAGGCAGAAGCCAATGATCTCAAAAATAAAAGCACCGCACTAAAAGAAGAATCAAAACAACTTTCTGACCGTCTCAACGATCTTGAAAAGGAGATGAATGATATTCTGGTTAAGCTTCCAAATATGCCTTCTGTTGAAGTACCAAAAGGGAAAACGCCTGAAGATAATGAAGTGGTATTTCAATCGGTACAAAACCTTCCTGAAATGGGCAACGATGCTTTGCCCCACTGGGAGCTGGCAGCAAAATACAACCTCATCGATTTTGAACTTGGAGTAAAGCTCACAGGGGCCGGATTTCCTGTCTATAAGGGAAAAGGAGCCCGACTGCAGCGCGCACTCATCAATTTCTTTCTCGATCGTGCTACTGCAGCAGGCTATCACGAGGTACAGCCTCCCATCATGGTAAATGAAGATTCAGGTTTCGGTACAGGACAACTTCCCGACAAGGAAGGTCAGATGTATCATGTTGGGATTGATAATTTATACCTCATTCCTACTGCCGAAGTGCCTGTGACCAATATTTACAGAGATGAAATTGTGAAGTCAGATGATCTTCCTATCAAAATGACTGCCTATACTCCCTGTTTCAGAAGAGAAGCCGGATCCTATGGCAAAGATGTGCGTGGACTTAACAGACTTCATCAGTTTGATAAAATTGAAATTGTCCAGATTGCTCACCCTGCCCAATCCTACAACATTCTTGAAGATATGAGGCAATATGTTGCGGGATTGATTGGAGAGCTTGAATTACCCTTCAGAACCCTGAAACTTTGTGGCGGTGATATGAGTTTTGCTTCTGCCCTCACTTATGATATGGAAGTGTATTCAGCAGCTCAAAAACGTTGGCTGGAAGTCAGCTCTGTATCTAATTTTGAAACCTTTCAGGCCAACCGACTGAAGCTTCGCTACAGAGAAGGATCAGCAAAACCAGTTCTTGCACACACACTAAACGGAAGTGCTCTGGCGTTACCAAGAATTGTGGCTGCCTTACTTGAAAATCATCAAAGTGCTGAAGGCATTCGCATTCCGGCTGCCTTGGTACCTTATACCGGATTTGATCTGATCAACTGATGAAAAAACTGCAGTTTCTGTTACTCTTATGCATCGGTACACTAATCACATTTAGTGCCACCGCTCAGCAAAACAATGCAGAACTGGCTATGCAATATGCCTCCACCGGCGAATACGACAAAGCTGTCGTTTACTTTGAAAAATGGTACAACAGTGATCCTGTTACCTCGTTTACACCGTACCTGAACTGTCTGGTTTCATTAAAAGATTATGAAAAGGCAGAAAAACTTGTCAAAAAGCAGATCAAAAAACAGCCTGTCAACGCAGGACTTTATGTTGATTTAGGAAATCTGTATGAAGTACAGAAAAACGACAACGATGCCAATGAACAATACAAAAAGGCTATCAAATCGTTGTTTCCGGATGTTCAGCAAATCATTAACCTGGGCAATAAATTCATTGAAGCGCGCAAACTTGACTATGCCGAACAAACTTTTCTTCATGGGCGAACTCTTGTAAACTCCTACCCTTTCAGCTTCGAACTTGCCGATGTTTATGCTCAGAAGCAGCAACCACAGAAAATGGTGGAAGAATACCTGGGCATTCTTGAAATCAACGAAAGTTACCTTCCCAATATTCAGGCAATTCTTCAAAACAAAATTGCATTTGATCTTGAAGGAGGCTTAACAGATATCATACGAACTTCGCTGTTGCGGAAGGTTCAAAAATCCAATTCCACCTCCATCTACAACGAGCTACTTTACTGGCTGCTTTTGCAGGAAAAAGATTTCACATCAGCCCTTATTCAGGCCAAAGCACTCGATAAGCGAAACGATGAAAACGGATCAAGGCTGATGGCACTTGGAAATCTTTGCGCTTCCAACCAGGAGTATAAAACAGCTGAAGAATGTTATCGTCATATTACCGATAAAGGAAAACAGAATCCGAATTATATTTCAGCAAGGATGGAGTTAATTAAAGTGAGGGATCAGGCACTTACCGGCTCCGGAAGCGCATCGGAAGCTGAATTGAAATCACTTGAAACGGAATATGAAACCACTATTAATGAGTTGGGAAAAAATCAGATTACCGCTCCTCTCATCAGCAGCTTTGCACATCTGAAGGCATTCCAGCTTAACAAAATTGATGATGCCATTGCTTTGCTCGAAGAAACCATAGAATTGCCACGAATTTCTCCTCAGTTCGCTGCTGAATGCAAACTGGAATTGGGCGATATTCTCATTTTGAAAAATCAAATGTGGGACGCTTCCCTATACTACTCCCAGGTTGATAAAGATTTTAAGAACGATGCCATCGGTCGAGAAGCTAAATACCGTAATGCAAGATTATCTTTTTACATGGGAGAATTTGAATGGGCAGCTGCGCAACTGAATGTGCTGAAAGCTGCAACATCTCAACTGATCTCCAACGATGCCATGTCACTGGGACTTTTCATCATGGATAATCTGGGACTCGACAGTCTAACAGCCCCTCTGATGATGTATGCACGCGCTGACCTTTACGAATTTTGCAATAAATATGATGCATCACTATCAACGATGGACTCTGTTTTAGTTGAGTTTCCGGCCCACGCCCTTACTGATGAAATCTGGTTCAAGCAGGCCGGAATATTTTTTAAGAAAGGAAATTACGAAAAGGCAGCCAAATTGTATATGTCTGTTGTAGAAACATACCCTGAAGATATATTGGCTGATGATGCCCTGTACCGGCTGGCTTCCCTGACGGAAACAAAACTGAATGACAAGGTAAAGGCCAAAGAACTGTATGAAATGCTGATCACCAAATATCCGGGGTCACTTTATGCAGTTGATGCGCGCAAAAAGTTCAGGATGCTTCGCGGTGACAGTCAGTTTCAGAACAACTGAATGATGCCGCAAATTTCATTCTGTTCATTCAATACTAAAAATGATAATCTGTTATTACCAAATCAGCCATGATTATTTACAATGTAACCGTCAATATTGAAAACGATGTTCGTGAAGAGTGGCTCGCATGGATGAAAGAGGTGCACATTCCGGAAGTAATAAACACCGGTTGCTTTACTGAAGGGAAAATGATGCGTATTCTTGCCGATGAAGATTCAGGCGGAACTTCCTATGCCATTCAATACAGTTGCCCTTCAATGGAAATTTACGAGAAATACCGTACTCAGCATGCTCCGGCCATGCAACAAAAGGCTCTTGAAAAATACAAAGACAAATTTGTTGCTTTCAGGACCCTGCTGGAAACCGTTTGACATGAAGAAACGGCTACTCCTGCTTTTGCTCTTTTGCCAGTTCCCTGCAGCAGGCATTTCAGATGAAGCTCTCACTGCTTCCTCGCTTTACAGCAGAATGATGTCGGCAATGAAACAAGTCAGAACCTGTAGCTTTATTCTCGACATTGAAGAAAGAATCAATGGCGAAATGAAGACTTCAAAATTCATCGTCAAGCTGCAACCCAGACCCTATAAATTGTATGCATATTCGGTTCATCCCAATCCCGGTGCTGAAGCGCTGTTAATTGAAGGACATAACAACGGAAAAGTGCTGATCAACCCTAATCGTTTCCCCTTTGTAAATATCAGTTTATCGCCATATAACGGACTTCTCAGAAAAAACCATCAGTATACCATGCTGCAAATGGGATTTGAATATGTCACACAATTACTGGAGGCCTATCAGCATCGCGAAGGTGCTGCATTTCATCAGAAATTGAGTTTCAAAAATGAGGTGATGGCAGGAAATAAAAACTATTATTTGCTGGTAATCGATAATCCCGATTTCGGCCATAACAAAGTAACTGTCAAAAAAGGTGAAACGATTACATCCATTGCCAACAGGCTCTTCCTGAACGATCGCATGATCCTTGAATTAAATCCGGGATGCAGCGATTATGATGATGTTAAGGCAGGTGACGTGTTGACTGTTCCTAATGGATTTGCAAAAAAAATCGTCTTCCACATTGATAAAAAAAATATGTTGCCACTCATTCAAACCACCTATGACGACAAGGGGCTTTATGGTAAAGTTACCTTTTCCTCTTTTGTTTTGAATCCTGAATTCAGCGACAATGATTTTTCAAGAAGCAATCCCAAATACAATTTCTGATGTCGTCACCGGTTAAACCATTAAAGGCTCTAGGTCAGCATTTCCTGAACAGCAGGGAAATTGCTGAAAGAATTGCAAGCAGTCTTTCATTCAACGGTGCTTACCATCAGGTACTCGAAATCGGACCCGGCACAGGTGTACTTACAGGATTACTATTTCAGCATCCCGGAATTTCTTATTATGGAATGGATGTAGATGAAAGGTCGGTAGCATATTTGGAAGCAAATTATCCAGAACTGAAGGGGAAAATAATACTCGACGATTTCCTGAAGGCTGATCTTGGCTTTTTAGGAAACGCCCCCTTCGCTGCTATAGGAAACTTTCCTTATAACATCTCATCTCAGATTCTTTTCAGGGTGCTCGACTATTATGAACGCATTCCGGAGGTAGTAGGAATGTTTCAAAAAGAAGTTGCCGAACGTATTGCCTCGCCTCCCGGCAGTCGCGATTACGGAATTCTGAGTGTCTTTCTTCAGGCTCATTACGACATTGAATATTTATTTTCAGTACCCCCCGAGGTGTTCATTCCACCTCCCAAGGTACAGTCGGGTGTAATCAGGCTTCAGCTGAAGGAAGATCACCAGCTGCAATGCCGTCCTGAAACCTTCAGAAGGGTGGTTAAGACCGGATTTAACCAACGACGTAAAACGCTCAGGAACTCACTCAAATCAATACAAAACCCCGATTTCGCCCCTCTTCCTTATGGTGATTTGAGACCTGAGCAACTGCATTTCTCACAATTTGTGGAAATGGCAAGAATAATTGATTCTTGGAAATGATTTTTTTTTATAAAAAGATTACCTTTGCAATGCATCTAAAGCTTGTTAGGTGAGGTTACTGAATGAAAAAATGCTGCTGCCCGGAAATGTCGAGAGACGCCAATGGGTATAACAGGCATGGTCGGAATAAGGCTTTGCATAACGCAGCTTCCCGGCAAACGACGGGATAAGTCATTCTGAACTAAAAC
>ERZ650309.688-NODE-688-length-16297-cov-4.014900_pt1 | contig 16297 bp, 17 predicted proteins | sample MGYA00376245_ERZ650309 | MGnify/ENA primary metagenome ERZ650309 (study PRJEB26733, sample SAMN07839294) | wastewater metagenome | biome: urban; feature: wastewater treatment plant; material: waste water | place: USA: North Carolina | collected 2016-04-26 ...
TTTCCCTACACGACGCTCTTCCGATCTTAATCGCCACAGTGGTGGCTGGTTCTGGTGCTGCCAATGCTTGCTCAGGTTTGGCCGCAGGCGTTGCGACCACCACTGGTACACCGCTTTCAGGCAGGCTATCAATCAGCGAGACAATCTTGGTCATGCCGCCGGTCTTTTGCAGTACATCCATGATGGCATTGGTTTCAGAGGGCGTCAGACGTCCCATCACATACACCACAGCAGCCTCAGTGACGACTTTTACCTTGGTGTCGCGTACCCGTTTATCTAGTAAAATATTTTTGCGAAGGGTGGCGGTCAGCATGCCGTCTTGCACAATTGAGTTGTACTCAGATTTATCGCCCACGCTGATGTAATTGTGCACGGCTTTGACATCGCTCATCGATTTGACGTTGTCTTCGGCCAATTTTTTGAGATGCTCATCGGGCACTTGTCCGGTCAGCAGCACCACACTATGAAAGCTGTCGATTTTGACCCGAGAAAATTTAAAACGGGGGTCTAGTTTGTATAGGTTGATTTCAGCCGTTTTGACAATCCCGTTATCACTCACAATTTGCGCAAATGAGCGTTCGCTGTTTGCGACACCCACCGGTGCAGTGCCAGACGCTGAGGCCAAAAAGGTTGAACAACCGGTCAGAGCCAGACTACAGATGAGGACAGTACCAATCAGATGACGCTTCACCATAGGTTCCTTTGTTGATGCAAAAAATACGCTGCGCACAGCAGTCTAGCAAAATCTATGCGCAAACACGGTGTAGGGCTGTTGCGTTTTTGCAGTCTTATTCCATAAACGCCGCTTCAATCCATTCAAGCTGTAGTTGTGTGCCGATCTGATTGAATGCCAACACATCAAATCGGCAATCAAAATGCTGATATTGTGGATGTTGTTGCAAAAAATGCTGCGCCGTTTGGTATAGCTTACGCTGTTTGGCCGACGTCACCGACTGTAGTGCATCACCATATCCAGACACTTTGCGCCGCCGTACCTCGATAAACACCAAAAGCTGATCTCGACAGACGATCAAATCAATCTCGCCACAGCGTTGATGGTAGTTTTGGGCAATCACGCGATAGCCCTGATCTTGTACATAACGCGCAGCAAAATCTTCGGCTTGTGCACCGATCTGATGACGAGGACTAGTCGAACGCCCCACCGTCATGGCAGTTGTACCAGTTGTTGACCTTGCTGCATCCAACAGGTCGGCGTGCGTTCGATTTGACTCCCCACCAACTGTAGTTGTCCGGTCCTGCCCATAAACTCAGCACTCGGGGCTTGAGCGAGCATCAACTGTGCCAGTTGCCATGCGTCCGCACCAAATGCCACCAAACGCTGATAGCCCACGGGAACTGGTTTTTGCTGCTGCTGTTTGACCAACTCCGGCCATAACGGTTGATACAGTGCGGTCACGTCACAAAATTGGATGTGTTGTGGCAGGATCACACTCGGATCAACCGCCAGTGCAGTGGTATATAGCCGCTGTTTGGGTAAGCCTTGCAACTGACTGATCCACTGCGGCCGACCCAGCAACAACAGGGCTTGATGGGGCAACAATTGCGCAGGCACTTGGTTCTGCTCGACCCAAATGCCTTTCCAACGCTGGTTCAACGCTTGCTCAAAGCGCTGGGTGTTGGTTTGTCCTGCTTCACGCAGCACCAAAAGCTCACTGACTCCCTCTGCCTTGATACGCAGCTCAAGCGCAAATGCGTCTTCTTCGGGAGCCAGTGCAAACTCCCACACCGATGATGCATCGGTCTCGACTTGATTGAGTGCCAAGACCGGCAGACGTGGATTAAGTTTGATCAACTCAGCCACTCGTTGCCGGTCGAGCGGGCCGATCAACAGTTCAGTTTGGGCGTTGATGTGCTGTTTGAGCAATGATTTGAGCGGCTGCCCGTCGTCAGCGACAAAACGCAGCGTGGGTCTGACGTTTGCGGCATAATACGCGGCGTTTAGTCCGTCTTGGATGCTTTGTGCTGCATGAGCGAGTGCACCAGTCGTTGGTAGCAATACCACCACCTCAGCACGTGCCATTCCCACCGCACAAAGCCCAACACTAATCAAGGTCGTCAGTTGACGTATCAAGTGCTTTTTCAATCGATTTAACATGGAACCGTCCGCATGAGTGCCGTTTTATATGTCGTAGCGACACCTATAGGTCATTTGGATGACCTCTCAACTCGTGCTGCGCAAACCTTGCGCGACGTGGATCTGATTGCCGCCGAAGACACCCGCCACGCGGCGCGTTTGCTCTCGACGTATCAGATCAGCACGCCTGTGACAGCCTGTCATGATCACAATGAAAGCCACAAGGTAACCGAGCTGATTGGCCTGATGCAACAAGGGCAACGTATCGCGCTGATTAGCGATGCCGGAACGCCGCTGATTAGCGATCCGGGTTATCGGCTGGTGCGTGCCGCCCATGAAGCCAATATCCGCGTGGTGCCCGTGCCAGGTGCTTGTGCCGCTATTGCTGCATTATCCGCTTCAGGCTTGGCCAGTGACCGTTTTAGTTTTGAGGGATTTTTGCATGCAAAAGCAAACGCCCGCCGCCAAACCTTAAGCGCACTCAAAGATGAACGACAAACATTGATTTTTTATGAAGCGCCACACCGGATTGTCGATTGTTTGGCGGATATGAGCGAGATTTTTGGAGAGGAGCGTGAAGTGACCTTGGCGCGTGAAATCACCAAGACCTTTGAAACCATCAAAAAATCGACGCTCGGCGCACTGCTCGATTTTGTCAAAAACGATCCGAATCAGCAAAAAGGCGAAATCGTACTCGTGGTGGCAGGTGCAAGCGATACGCCCAATGATCAAGATCAACTCAAAACTGATCAGTTATTGCTGCGTTTACTCAAAGACTTACCGGTCAAAACCGCAGCACAACTTGCCGCAGACCTGACCGGAATCAAAAAAAACGAATTGTATCAGCGTGCTTTGGTACTCAAAGCCTCAGACGAGTGATGCACCAAATCCACGCTATAGCGCAGTACACAAGCGACTGCGTTTGGCTCCCACAATGGACGCTGTGCACACACACGATCACCTTGCGTGTTGAGGGCTTGCTTGGGGGCATACGGGTTGTGGATCACTTGTAGGCGCTGATGATCGGGCACCATACGCATCTGGATAAACTGATTGATCAGGTCAATTTTGGCATTCAGATCTTGCAGTTGATAGGCACTCGCTACCCAATCGGGCGCACCAATCTGCTGATAAGTCTGCCAGCCCACCGAATCTAAACGATCACCCAAGCGCCGTGTTTGGGCTTGGTGAGGCAATAGCGCGGCCTGATCAAGTGGTGCGGCCAAAATAGCGTTGGCTTGATCCATATCGCGCTGTAAACGATTCAGCCAAATCGAATCCGACCAAAAACGATGCAACCACTGACAGTGCAATCTTGAGGGCTGCTCACAGTCTTGCTTGGCCAACGCATCCCCTCGCATCTGACGATACCTTGCGAGATCCCACGCAAATGCCTGTGATAAATCACGTTCGGCCGTCGATAGCGGCTCTATTTTGGCCAACACTTTGGGCTGATGATGCTCCAGCCATGCATAAGCCTCTAAGTTCTCACTCAAAATCTGAGCAACTACTTTTTTGTATGCCACGCCACTTGGTCGCGTCAGTTCGCGTCGCCAGCGTTTGATATGCCATTGCAACAACACTGCCACATCTTCGCCATGAGCTTGCTGATAACGCTGAAAGGCAGTCAGCAACCATAGGCGATGTCCCGCAATCAGACGATCGTAGGATCCTGCAACTTGCGGATGCTGATGAGCTGCATCGTCGTGGTAATCGTCTGCTTTGAGATACTGCTGATAAAAATTTTGCACCGCATCATGTTGCAGCAACAGCTGTTCACTTGATGCACTTGGCGTGACATAACGCTGTAAGCAGGTCGGCTGCATACTGATCTGACAGTCATAGGCACTGCCAGCGAGGGGTCTTTCAGCAAAAGCCACAGGTTGTTGCAACAGTTGTCTAGCTTGGCTGACAGGATAGGTTTTGGCCGCCAACGCCAAACTTGCTTGTGTGGATAAACTCAACTCTGGCTGTCCCACCAGCATTGATAATATCCAACACCCCATCAGCACCAGTGCAACACCCACACCTCGGCGCAGCCAAATTGCCACCATAACCACTCACTCAACACAGACCACAACGCATCCGGCTCGCCATACGCATCCTGCGAGACTCAGCTCAATTGAAAAGTCGCCAAGCATAGCAAGGGGTGGGTTGAAAAGACGATAACCTGTCGAGCAAATTGAGTTTTTTTGATCAAAAAAGCCGACTCATGGTCGGCTTGCAGACAGTGCACAGGCTGTCGTTTAGTGTTGGGCGCTCTCATCAGGAGGAACTTCGGTAATCCGCCCACCCTGTGCCAAAAACCGCGCCAGCTCATCTTCGAGCTGTTGCCGCTGATTGAGCTTGGCAGTGACCGTCAGGCTCTCGGCTTCAGCAATTTCATCGGCTTTTTGACGTTCGGCTTCGCTGTCTTTGGCTTCACCATCTTCGGCATTCACATCTGGCGTGATGCTGTCGTCAATCTCAGGAGACTCTACGCTGTCGTCCTGATCGTCATCATAATCGTCGCTCATTTCTGGCTTCATACTCGCCTACTCCACCATTGGGCAAAAATCAGTCATCCACTATGGATTGATACACAATTGCGCGGACTTTAACAAGTCAGCTCGCAAAAGCCTAGCCCAAAACGCAGACATTTCAACCAGTCATCACCGATTGAGCTGATGTTGGGCATAACGGGTCTGCGCCAGCTGTGACCAGCCACTCGCCTGCTCAGTAAACAAAGCCATCAGCGGTTGGGCTTGTGCCACCAGATGGGTGCCTTCGCCCCGCAACCACTTGAGCACTTGATGTCGATCACCTTCGAGCCAACCGAGCGCCGACAGACCGTGCATCATCAGGCTCGTCGGCAAGCGACGCTTCGCCGCATATTGACGCAAGGTTTGTTCATGCGCCCAAAGCCCACGAGTGCGATCATGCAATAAGCAATCGACCAGCACGCCTGCATCCATAATGCCCAAATTGACGCCTTGACCTGCCATCGGATGCACTACATGCGCAGCGTCACCGATCAACACCAACTGCGGCTTGGTATCGTGTATCGCTTGGCGAGCGCGTAGTGGAAATAATCCTCGAGCCTCTACCGCCAACACCTTGCCGAGCACCGACTGACTTGCATGGGTCAATGCACGCGCGAGCACGTCATCTGACTCTTGATACAAGGCTTCTGCTTCGTCGGTGGGTAAACTCCATACGACCGATTGCCAATAGCCTTGTGGTTCATCCGTCGATAAATCGGCCATCGGCAAAAAGGCCAATGGCCCGCCTGCCAAAAACACTTGACGGGCAATCCCATCATGCGGACGCTCGGTACGAATGGCGCATGTAATCGCGGATTGTTTGTAGTCGAGGATGCGCGTCTGAATATTGGCGGCTTCACGGACAAACGACTGTGCGCCATCAGCACCGATCAACAGTTTGGTGTGTAGCTGTTCGCCATCGACAGTCACCTGCCAAGAAGCTCCAAACCAATCGAGACGCTCAACTCGGCAACGCTGACGCAATTGCACTTTGGAGGCTTGCAAAGCTTGTTGCATCGCCCACGCCAACACACTGGTTTCGACCATACTGCCCAGCCACTGCGGCTCATCCACAGCAGATGATGCGAGTTGACCAAACTCAAGCTGCCCACGCCCGTCTTTGTTCCAGACTTGCATGCCCTGATACGGGGCATGGCGGGTGACGTACTGCCACACACCTGCTTGGGTCAGTAGCCCAATCGACGCTGGACTTAAGGCATACACGCGTGCATCACGCTGTGCCAGACGTTCAGGTGTGACCGCAGGAGCAGCATCAAGCACAATCACCGGAACATCGGCTTGTGCCAACAACAAGGCCGTCAAGCCACCGACCAAGCCACCACCCACAATCACCACCTCATGCATGGTGGGCTTTTTGGGTAATCTCGCAACACGGTTCATCAGACTTTTAATCCCATCGCATAGGTGGCCACCAGTTGCTTGGCACCGGGAATTACATCAAAGGCCAGCAAGCCGGTATTACGCGCCAATCGCAAAATCGGGTTGTGGTTAGAGAACCCTCGCACTACCGAATCACAGAAGAAAATCACCCGTTTTTGATCGGTCAACCGCGCCTGCTCATACTCGAACAATGCGTGTGGATCGCCCAAATCATGTCCGGCTTGCTGTGCTACGGTAAGCATTCGAGTCAGTACATGCGCATCTCGGATACACAAATTAAAGCCCTGCCCTGCCACCGGATGCAAGGTATGCGCCGCATTGCCCATCAGCACCACTCGACCAATGGCTTGACGCTCCGCCAGCACTTGCGCCAACGGATAGCTGGCGCGTGCACCAGTCTTGACAAACCGTCCGGCACGCCCTCCAAACGCGGTTTGCAGCGCATCCAAGAATTTTTGGTCATTTTCCGTACCAAGCCATTCTTGTTCAGAGCCAGCAGGCACTGTCCACACCACTGACCGACGATGACTGCCCACAAGTGGTAATAGCGCCAGAGGGCCTTGTGGGGTAAACCGCTCAAACGCCACTTGCCCGTGCGGATCGCTGGTTTGCACGGTGGTGACCAGCGCCACTTGCTGATATTCATGCACGCTTGCGCCCACACCCAAGGCTTGACGGCAAAATGAATCCCGACCATCAGCCGCAATCAACAAAGGCGTCTGTACTTGCAGCATCAATGTGGTCGCCCCTTGCTGTTGAGTGGCTTGTACGGTGACCTGCTGCTGATCTTGGCTCAAGTGTTTGACCACCACCCCATCCATCAGGGTGATCCGTGGCTCGGCATGTACTGCTGCCAGCAATACCCGACCTAACCATGCGTTTTCAATCACTTGACCAAAGCTTTCGACTTTTTCTTCGTGGGCATTCAGCCGTGCTTTGCCAAAGCTGCCCAATTCGCTAATCTGCACTTGTAAAATCGGCGTGGCGTATTGCTGAAGCTGCGACCACAGCCCCAAATCACTAAAAATCTGTACGGTGCGGCGCGACAGTGCGGTATTACGCGCATCAAAACTCGAATGATAAGGCGCGGGTTGTCCATCAGCTTGCGGTACTGGATATTTGACTGCTTCGAGCAAAGTCACCTCGATCTGCTGCTGTGCAAGCATCAAAGCCAAGGTCAAGCCGACCATACCGCCGCCCACAATCACCACTGGTGCCTGAATCATCTGGCTCATACGGCTGCTCCTTGCATCAAGGCTTCAATCTCAGCGACGGTCTTGGGCACATCAGCGGTCAGGATGATCGGATCACCCTCGGTGACTAACACATCATCTTCAATCCGGATGCCAATACCACGCCAGCGCGGTTCCACCGTGTCATCATCGGCGGCCACATACAGGCCTGGCTCGACGGTCAGTACCATACCAGCCTTGAGTGGTCGCCATGCTTCGCCGTCTTCATCTTTGTACGATCCCACATCATGCACATCCATGCCCAGCCAATGACCGGTGCCGTGCATATAAAAACGACGGTAGCTGCCGTTTTCAATCAACTCATCGACATCACCAGCGAGCAGCCCTAGCTCGACGAGTCCTTCGGTGAGCACCCGTACCGCCACCTCATGATAGGCCTTGCTATGTTGTCCGACTCGCACCAGTTCAATTGCGGCCAACTGTGCTTTGAGTACCAACTCATACAAAGCTTTTTGCTCAGGACTAAAGTGACCATTCACCGGAAAAGTACGGGTAATGTCGGCGGCATAACAATCTAGCTCTGCACCTGCATCAATCAGTACCAAATCGCCATCGCGTAGCGGCTGATTGTTTTCGGTGTAATGCAAAATACAAGCATTGACGCCACCACCCACGATGCTGTTGTAGGCGGTCTGGCAGCCATTTTTTTGAAAGACGTACAAGAGCTCAGCCTCAAGCGCGTATTCCATCATGCCAGCGTGTACGGTTTGCATGGCACGCACATGGCCTGCCGCACTGATCTGCGCAGCACGCTGCATCAGCTTGATTTCGTGTTCATCTTTGATCAGACGCATCTCATCAATCAGATGATCCAGCTGAATGATCTCAAGCGGGACTTTGCCACCATTACGCTGTTGAGCCGCGACTTTATTGAGCCAAAACGTCACTTTTTGGTCAAAGGCCGCATCTTGCCCCATCCGCACATACAAGCGTTTTTTGCCACTGATCCGCGCAATCATCTGCGCATCGAGATCACTGATTTCAAATGCCGCGTCGGCACCAAATTGACTAACAGCGCCTTCAGTACCGGCACGCAAGCCATCCCAAATCTCGCGCTCACGATCACGTTTGCGACAAAACAACACAAACGGCTGCTCACCCGATGGCTCCAGCACCGCCACCGCTTCAGGCTCAGCAAATCCGGTCAAATAATAAAAGCTACTGTCGGGGCGAAAGCGATAATCGGCGTCGCGATTACGTACTTTGGCTTCACTCGTGGGGATCAATGCCAGACTATTTGCCCCCATCTGTACCATCAAACGGGCGCGACGTGCAGCATACACGGCAGAATCAGGTCGCACAGACGATGGCTGATCCAACAAGACGGGGTGATTCATGTGGCAAATACTCCATTTAAATGTGCTTGATGCGGTACTGATGGCAGCTCTTGCTCATCAGCACCTTGATTGTGCCTTAAGACGGGCGATCCGGTTGAAACATTTCCACCACAGATTGTGCTTGCTGTTGTTGATGGTCACCATCTTGATTGATTTCAACCACAAGCAGCTTTTTTTTGCGGCCGGTGGCAAGACTGACCGGAATCAACCGGACAAACTCGACCAAGTCGGCATAGCCTTCTTCGCCTTCTTCGTCGTCATCTTCCGGCTCAAAAGTCATGCCGGCAATTTCTTGCACATCGCGCAGCAATTCTTCTTCGTCGGTGCGCAGTTGCCCACCGGCCAGACCAAAGCCCAGCACCAGACCACCGCACCATGCCGCAAGGGCTTCGACCCGCTCTGCCAAGCGATGATCATCATCGGGCAATAATGGGGCATAGTCGAGTGCGTCATCAGCCAGTGCGGCGGCAGCATCTTCGGCTTCATCACTGAGCAATTGGAGCTGCTCATCAGACAACGGCTCAAAGCCCAGTTGCATCAGCAAATCTTGCCATACCTGTGGGTTTGGCGCTTCGGCCACACAAATCACACCCATCACCATCCCATGCAGCTCTGCGGCGTGTGATAGCTCCGGAATATTTGAAAAAGCTGCGAACCAATCGTTCCAGCCGGAAATGTCATCTTGCATGTCGTTGACCAACCTTATCTCGTCCCCCTATATTAACGCCCATCCTTCATCCATGCGACCTGATCATGTTGGCAGAACTCCAGCGTTTACAAACGCTCATCGAAACCCTCACACGTCAGTTGCAAGAAGCCCGCATGGAAAACGAGGCATTGGCCAATCAACCACCGCCTCCAGCTCCCATGGATACAGGGCTTAAAGACGAGCTGCTGAAAGTCAGCACCGCACGTCAGCAACTCCAGCAAGAACTCAGCGCACTCACAGGACGCTATGAATCATTGGCTCTCGCGCATCAAACCATGAGCACCGAAATGGAGCGCTTGGCCAGCGAACTTGCACAACAGGCGCTCGCACGCCAACAACTGATCGCCGAGCGTGATTCTTTGTTGCAAAAAAATGAGCATGCCAAACGTAAAGTAGAAGCCATTATTCAACGTCTAGCGTCATTGGGTACAACTGAACCAGCCAGCGGTGCGGAGTGATCAACATGAACCAAATCGAGTTACACATTTTTGATCGCACCTACAAGCTCGCCTGCGAACCCAAAGACGCCGAAGCCCTGCGTGCTGCTGCCAAATATCTTGATGGCAAGCTGCGTACCGCGCGTAGTGCCATGCCACGGCTTGAGAGTGATCGACTCGCAGTGATGGTGGCGCTGGAGATTTGCCAAGAGTTGCTACAGGTCAATAAAGCCCTGCAAGACCAACAGGCGTGTCAGCGTCTGGTGCGCCAGATGATCCAAGACGTACAAGATGCGATTGATGTCGATTAGTTGGACAAATACACAACATCTGACCAAAGGTTACGCAAGCGGTACAGCGTCATCTTGCAGTCTGATCGGATCGGGTTATACTGAAGCTCACTCTAGAGTGTTGGCCAGTCTGTCCAATCCCCTGAGCCGATATCATCTTTATAGGATGCATTCTGTTGGTTCTGTGAGCAAGTCCACCCCGTAGTGGAAAGCCTGTGAGTTAGCGATGCCTCCTCCTTGAACTTTAGGGTTCAAGGGTCACGACAGACAGCGGCACTTTGGAGTACCACATGTTTAGCCCTAGCCTTGTGCTAGGGCTTTTTTATGCTTGGAGAATGCAGGATGGAACGGATGAATTTGGCTGATTTACGTCGCTACCTCCGCCAAACGCGACGCAATTTGTCTGCCGCCCGCCGTCGGCAGGCAGGTCGCCAAGTCGCTGCACACTTGCGACGTCACCCGATGCTTCAAGCAGCACATCACATTGGAGTTTATCTCGATGATTTTGGTGAAGTGCCTACGCGTGATGTGATCTTGCAACTGTTTCAACAGGGTAAAACGGTTTATCTCCCCGTGATTCGCCCATTTGATCAGCGTTTGGTCTTCGCGCCGATCACTCAGCAACAATATCAACAACAGCGTTTTTATCGTCATCGTTTAGGCATGCTTGAGCCACGTCATCAGCGTGGACGAGCAGTGACTCAGCTTGATGTGTTGATCATGCCACTCGTTGCTGTCGATCAGCGTGGGATACGGTTGGGGATGGGCGGTGGCTTTTATGATCGCACCTTAGCCACTGCCCCAACGCGACCTGATCGGATGGGTTTGGCATATCCTTTTCAACACGTGTCACTGTTGCCTGCTCGTCCGTGGGATCAAGCCCTTGATGCAGTGGTCACGCCCGAACAGATCACCTACTTTTAGTGGGGTTTTTGCGTACAACATTTTTATGTCAACCTTGTGCAATTGGTCGGCAAAAAAGTGGCGTTTGATCAGTAAAACAGCGTTTTTTACAGCGCGTATCAGGACTAGCCCCTTGTTTTTTTCTGTTTATGCTTCACTAATGAGTATTAGACGTTCTTGTCACTCATGAGGAGTGCTTCATGCCAGATTCCAATGCTCCGGCACATTCAGCCACAACTCAAGGCGGCACCCTACCTTTGCTCGCTTTGCGTGATGTGGTGGTTTATCCCCATATGCAAATTGCCCTATTTGTGGGTCGTCCAAAGTCGATTCGGGCGGTTGAAGTGGCACGCGCAGACGATGATCTGGTGTTTGTGGTGGCACAAAAAGACTCGTTGGCCGAAGGTATTGATAACGACAACTTGTATCAATACGGCACGGTCTGCCGCATCGTGCAAGTGGTCAATCACGAAAATGATGACAACTGCATCAAAGTGTTGATCGAGGGACTCTACCGCGCACGGCTTGATCTGATTGAAGATCATATCGATTATATGCGTGCAATTGCCCTGCCCGAACCCACCACCATCTTGCTGTCGCCTGAGCAACAAAAAGCCGAGCGTGAAGGCTTACAGACCCTGTTTGCCCAGTACGCCGAAGCCAAGCTGCGTAATGCGCGTGAGCTGATTTCAGCCGCTGAGAAAATCACTGATTTGCTTGAGTTGGTGTACTTCATCGCCACGCGTGTGCCACTTGCCATTGATGTCAAACAAAAATTCTTGGAAGAATCCGACACCACCGGTCATGTCCAAGAGTTGGTCGAGTATTTGTCGCGTCAAAGCGAAGAGCAAAAAATCGAGCAAACCCTGCACGAAAACGTCAAACGGCAGATGGAACGCAATCAGCGCGAATACTTTTTGAATGAAAAGATGAAAGTGATTCAGCGTGAGCTGTCGGACATGAACGGTGGCGGCGACGACGAAATGTCGGAGCTTGAGCGCCGCATGGAACAAGCCGATCTGCCTGCTGAAGTGCAGAAAAAAGCCGAATCGGAGTTTCGCAAACTCAAGTCGATGCAACCTGCGTCCTCAGAAGCCGCCGTGGTGCGCAACTATCTCGACTGGATTTTGAACACCCCGTGGAAAAAGGCCAGCAAGGTGTCGATCAAACTCGACCGTGCGCAGCAAATCCTTGATGCTGATCACTATGGCTTGGAAGAAGTCAAAGACCGTATCTTGGAATACCTCGCGGTGCAATCGCGGGTCAAACAAATGCGTGGGCCGGTGTTGTGCTTGGTTGGCCCCCCTGGTGTGGGCAAAACCAGCTTGGGCGAGTCGATTGCCAAAGCAACCGGCCGCGAGTTTGTCCGCATGGCCTTGGGTGGCGTGCGCGATGAAGCCGAAATTCGTGGGCATCGCCGTACCTACATTGGCGCAATGCCCGGTAAAATCGTGCAGCATTTGTCCAAAGTTGGCGTGAAAAACCCGCTGTTCTTGCTTGATGAAATCGACAAGATGGCACAAGACTATCGTGGTGATCCGGCATCGGCACTGCTTGAAGTGCTTGATCCATCACAAAATCACAAATTCAATGACCATTATCTGGACATGGATTTGGATTTGTCGGAAGTGATGTTTATCTGTACCGCCAACAGCATGAACATTCCTGCGCCGCTGTTAGATCGGATGGAAGTGATTCGCCTACCAGGTTATACCGAAGATGAAAAGGTCAATATCGCCGAGCGCTATTTGATCCCCAAAGCGGTCAAAGCCAATGGCTTGAAGCCCAAAGAGCTGACCATCTCGGATGAAGCAGTGCGCGATCTGATTCGCCGCTATACCCGTGAAGCCGGTGTGCGTAATTTGGAACGTGAAGTCGCCAAAATTTGCCGTAAAGTGGTCAAAGAAGCGGTGATGAGCAAGACCAAACAAGTCCACATCGACGTGACGGCTGACAATTTGGCTGACTACTCTGGTGTGTACAAATTTGATTTTGGCCGCGCTGAAGACGACGCACAAATTGGTCGGGTGACTGGCCTTGCTTGGACATCGGTGGGTGGTGAGCTGCTGACCATCGAAGCGGCAGCGGTCAAAGGCAAAGGCAGCTACTTGGCAACCGGTTCACTCGGTGACGTGATGCAAGAGTCGATCAAAGCAGCCATGACGGTGGTGCGTACTCGTGCTGACACCTTGGGCATTGAGCAAGCACGTTTTGCCGAAACTGACATCCACGTGCATATGCCCGAAGGTGCAACCCCCAAAGATGGCCCATCGGCAGGGATTGCGCTCACCACCGCACTGGTCTCTGCGATGACCGGCATTCCGGTGCGTGCCGATATCGCCATGACTGGTGAGGTCACGCTTCGAGGTCGCGTGTTACAAATTGGCGGCTTAAAAGAGAAGTTATTGGCTGCTCATCGCGGTGGAGTCAAACTGGTATTGATCCCCGAAGACAACGTGCGCGATTTGCGTGAGATTCCAGACAACGTCAAAGAAGGTCTGGAGATCCGCGCCGTCCGTACAATTGATGAAGTGTTAGCCGCTGCATTGGTCAGTGCCCCCACGCCCCTGCCCGCCACCACTCCACCGATTGCACCGGTGGCGAGCACTGAAGACACCGCACGTCATTGATGTGCGCACATCGGTCGCCTGTCTAGACTCCAGCTAGACAGGCTTATTGGCAGTCCAAGGTAAGCTATTGGGCTGCCTTTTTTTGTGAGCAAAAATCATACCCTTCGTCTTACCGCTGATCCGCTTGATCGGGATTGGTTCGCATATATTTAATTTAAAATTTAATAAATATGTACCTAAACTACAGGATAACCATGATGTGGAATTGGGAACAACTCTCGCAGCATCCGCTCATCCCTTTCGCGATGCATGCTGGAGCCAAAGTATTGGTCGCACTAGCGTTATAGCTCCTAGGTCGTTGGTTGATCAACAATGTCGCCCTCAAGCTGCTCGGTCGTGCACTCAATGTGCGCAAATTTGATCCCACCTTGACCCGTTATGCCCTCTCGATTGTGCACATTATGCTCAATATTGTGCTGGTGATTGGGATTTTGGGTTATTTTGGGATTGAGACTACTTCGTTTGCCGCGATTATTGCTGCTGCAGGCGTCGCGATTGGTATGGCATGGTCTGGTCTGCTCGCCAATTTTGCAGCGGGCGTGTTTATCATCATTTTGCGTCCCTTTAAAACTGGTGATTTTATTTGTGCCGCAGGTGTGACCGGTACAGTCACCCAGATTGGTTTATTTACCACCACCCTGAATACGCCAGATCATGTGCAGACCATTGTGGGCAACAACAAAATTTTTGCCGACAACATCCAGAACTTTAGCAGTAATCCTTATCGTCGGGTTGAACTCAAGGCACAATTGTCTGGCTCTACTGATCCTGCGCAAGCCGCTGCACTGCTACGCATGGCGATCAGCCAAATCCCCAATGTCTTGGCTGATCCTGCGGTTGAAGTGGAGATTTAGGAGTTTAATCTGCTGGGCAGCGTCTTGGCTGTACGTCCGTTTGCCCACAATGATCACTACTGGCAAGTATTTTTTGACAGCAACCGTGTAATCCGTGAAACACTACTACAAGCAGGATTTGCTGCACCAATGCCTGCACAAACGGTGATTGTGCAACAGCCTTAAGGCGTGGGCTGGGTATGATGCCCAGCCTATTTTGAGTGCTTAATAAGCCCCAAGTGCGGTCAAGTAAGGCCATAAACGCAACCATGCCCCCACCAACAACACTAATGTTCCACCGACTTCGGCGGCAATTAGTGTCCACATAAAGCCTTGAATCAAGATACTTGGCATCTGATGCTTGCCAAGCTGATGTGGCCGCCGCAGCTGGTTGTCGGTGTCTTTGAGCGCACCATGAATGGCATAGGTGGTGATCGCCGCAAAAAAGTAGACCAAATTGGCAGCAACCGCCCAAAAATTCACTGTAACTGACCACAACGAAAAATAAGCCAGTGCCGCGAGTACCAACGCAGCAAAGCTATACATCAGTGCCGCACGGTGGGTGATATCGACATAATACGGGGCACGCGCACGCTCGCTTTGCATGATCGCCACATACTTCCACACCCCCGACAATAAGCCGAGTAGCAACAACACCCCTGCACCCAAAATAGCCAGTGCTACAGGTGGGGTCATCCCCAATAAAACCGTCGTGTGCATGATCAGGCGACTTCAAACCAAAAAAACCACCTTAACAAACCCTTAGCACAGATGCAAAACAGGCTGCATGTGCAGCCTGTCGGTACAACATCAGGTCTTTAGAATTTGAGCGTGCCACTAAAGGTGGCTTTTTGGGTTTTGAGCGTTTTGGGTGGCGTAAACTCGGTGAGTTGGGTTTGATTCAGGGTGATCGTTTTGGCCGCCATATCCACACTCAGCCCAGTGCAGGCCGGTGCAAAATCTGAGCCGCAATCCATATAAATTTGCTCCGGCACACCTTGACTATCATAACGGATGAAACCGAACCGTAATGAGCGGAATGTCTGCCCAAAATTGCTATAGGCATACGTCAGATTGGCGATAGTGCTGTTGAGAATTTGACCATTATTGTTTGCCCAAGTCACGGTTCCTGCATCTGCAATTGGATTTTTAATCACCTGTGGTGCACCAATCGCAGCACTGAGATGCTCAAATTTTTGGGTCTGGCTCAACCCACTGATGGTCACACAACCAAACGGATTAGTATTGCCATTACAGGCTGTGTTTGGCGTGGGATCAACCGGTGTGGTGCCTTGTTTGGTGCCATTGAAATAACGGAAGCTTGCTGCATTGGTAAAATCCGTCCCATTGACGGTATTGTCTTTCCAAAAATCAACGTGCGAGCGACCCAGCGCATCGTTTTTATCCAAATAGGCAATCACGCCGGTATTACCCGTCACACTATTGCTATTGGCACAGACCTTGACCGTACTAGCGGTCTGTCCATCTAGGGTGACTTGACCATTGGCTGCCAACGCTAAGGTGGTGGATTTGACTTCGATGGTGGGCGCTGTGGGATCGGTGGCACTGTTAGTCAAAATTTTTACGTTATACGTCCCCACATAGCTGGCGAGGTCGGCCAGCGTGAGGGTGGCTTGTGTCCCACAACTGGGCAGTTCTGGATCAACAGGATCAGTGGTCAGCTGCAACTGTTCTTTGAGGGCAGCATTGGCAAAGGCTGCCAACTCTTGCATCGCGGCCTTTTGTGCAGCGCGCAGCTCGGCGGCATTGGCATAAATCCCTTCGACTTGGTCAATTTGACCGTCTTTAAGGTCTTGTGCAAGTAAGCCCAATGCCGTCAATGCAGGGGTGGGATCTGTATCCGCGAGTTTAGCCAAGGTTGCCAAA
>ERZ650309.689-NODE-689-length-16260-cov-6.394940_pt1 | contig 16260 bp, 35 predicted proteins | sample MGYA00376245_ERZ650309 | MGnify/ENA primary metagenome ERZ650309 (study PRJEB26733, sample SAMN07839294) | wastewater metagenome | biome: urban; feature: wastewater treatment plant; material: waste water | place: USA: North Carolina | collected 2016-04-26 ...
AACATATACCACCATTTAAATGGCAATGTAACAAAAATTAAAGAAGAAAACGATAACCAAAAGAATGCGCTTTTAGTATATTTGAAAATTTTTGATTCTATGATATCTAATATTGAGATATATGTTGTTAATTTCATATTATAATCCCTGTTAATAAATTTTATATCCGAGTATTTAAATTTCAATATCCCCTAATATTTTAATATCCTTTTTCTTAAATATTAATGTAGAACCATATATTGCATTATATCCATAGATAATATTACCATCAACAAATTCTATCACCCAATATTAATTCAATTCTGACGGTAGCAACAAATATTTTGTTTCCTTTATTAGAAAATACATACCTAAATAATCTAAAGATTCCATCTTCATTTCCACATTAACATCTTTATATTATTTACTTAATAATACTCAAAGAAAAACGCCAATATTGGCGTTTTTCTTTTTTATACTTTATTTGGATATTTAGCATCCAACATATCTATATATGTATGTGGACTAATACTAGGCTCTAAATTATGAATTTTAGTGAAACCATTTTCTGTTGTAATTAAGGACTCATTTTCTTCAATTGAACCTTTATTTTTACCCCAACCTTTCTTTACAGATAAATGGATATCATTGCCTGGAATTATAGAACCCATTCAATATGTTTTATTATTTCCCTATTAAAATACATTCTGTGCTAATCTGTTTAGTACCATAATTAAATATTCTTTCTGTTTTAGATATTCTTTTAGATTCTTTAATACATTCTTCATATGTGTACTTACTTGTAGTTAATTCTGTGGAAATAGAAAGAGGAGACCTAGTTTCATCAATATTACCAAAAATTGCAACTATAATAAGTAAATTGTACATGTTGTTTCTCACAATATATTAAATAATATGCAATATAAAAGGCTCTTTATTAGAATATAATTCTAATATTTTATATTGCATATTTGGTGAGCCTTGTGGGAATTGAACCCACGATGGTAGTATTTAACTACAACAGTTTATGAGACTGCCCCTGACGACCAACTTCAGGATAAGGCCCTTATGTACATTTACAATTATATATAGTAATAATTAATAAATTTTTTTGAATTAATTCTAAATTGCAAACTATTGGGTTTAATCATTAAAATTTTAGCTGCCTCTGCAACAGAATTATATACTACATTATCTATAGAACATTTTTTACCAACATAAGTAATATATGTTCTTTTAATTTTCTTACATTTATTACAATATTTTTTTTTAGACTTCTTCACTAAATTTAGACTTAAATTACACATCAAACACTTCTTATTAGTGAAACTAAAGTCTAATACCCTTCCATCATACCAACCATTTGTTAGTATATAATGTTTCGGCACTTTTTTACAAATTTTTAATTCAATATTATATATCCATTTTGTATTATACTGACTGTTTGTATCGCCCGATTGTAATTCACTCATTCTAATTGAGAAATCATTTTTAATCTAGCATATAATTTTGAATTTATATACTTATGCTTTCCATCACGAGTAGATTTCATTATAATAAATGCATGACACATTTTATAATATTCATTAGTATATCTACTGTACATCTTAGTTAATAATAAATGACATATAAAATGTTCTCTTGCACTTAAATCAACTAAATTATCTTTATTATCAGTACCGCCTAAGCATCTAGGTATTATATGATGTATCTCGGTATACCCTTCGTATTTATTTGATAATCTATTATCAATAATATCCTTATATATTTTATTATAATCCATTATATTACCATATATGTCCTGCTCTAACCATCTGAGCTACAGGCCCTTAAAACATTTAACAAGATACGTTTTACTTTTAACCTAAGTGTAAAATTGCTGTTAGTATCTTTATGCGTTTATTATATAATATCTACTTTAACATGTCAACTATATAATTTAAATTTCTTTTAACTAGATGCATTTTATCATTTTCGAGGGATAGTCGAATTGTACTTTAGTGGTTGCTGTTAGCATCTATATATGAATTTACCAAGATGTATGGTCAGTGATATTTAATGATTCTGTACTATTACCTTTTTCATAATTAGCATTAATATCAGTACCTATACCAGTAGGACTAAATGTTAATCTAACGATAATTCTATCGTCAATTTCATTTGTTTTGATTTGTTTCTTTAAATGTTTATATAATTTCTTAATTTCTTTATAGTTTAATTGAACTAAAGTAGATTTAGGTTGTTTCATTTCAAATACCTCTTAGCTATATAAAAGTTGGCGGAAGTGGTGAGATTTGAACTCACGGATAGCGTTAGCCATCTCCGAATTTCAAGTTCGGTGCCATAAGCCTCTCGGCCACACTTCCTTAAATATCGTCTTTCCGATTGTCATCATCTAAAGTTAATGAAGTCCTCGTGTTCACAATTTTTACTATAAAGCAGCCAACGGTGACACTTTAATACAGGCGCCATGTACGGGAATCGAACCCATGTGACTTGATTGAAGGTCAAGTGAACTAACCACTGTTCTAACAGAGCATATTTTGGTGTTTCTAGCAAGACTCGAACTTACGACCTGCCGCTTATCAAGCGGATGTTCTACCTACTGAACTATAGAAACATTAACTAGATGCATTTTAGTTTTCCAATAAACATAAATTGCTGTTAGCATCTAAAATTTGGTGTTAGCGGGATTACAACCACTAACTAAAATTCACTATAAAATTATATAAAAACACATAACTTTATTTTGAAATTTTATTTTTACCACACCAAGTATTAGTTTGAGTATGGCAATTTGGGCATAATAGTCTTAAATTATCTAATTTGTGATTATGTGAATCACCATCAATATGGTCTAGCTGTAGAACTATCTCTTTGCTACGCCATTCACTTATTTCACAAATAGCACATTTGTAATCTAAGATTTTTTCAGATAATAATTTCTTTTTTAATTTATTTGTTTGAATATGTGGATGCTTACCATCTAATATTTCATACAAATCAATTTTTTCATTTTTACCACCTATCTTAAACTCTAAACCTAACTTTTTAGCTCTACGCCATATAGTTATATCAGGTACATTAAAATATGATGAAAGAAATGATAATTTCTTTAATTCATAATATTTTTCTATAAATTCGTCATCAGTAAATTTATCATAATGTTTCTGTTCCATGTAAATCCTTTAACATTATATACCACTCATCATTACTTATTTTTTTAGTTTTTAGCAAGGTTTATATATTTTAACTCTTTTTAAATTGCATTAATTCAGAATACATTTTAACGTTTTTGATTAGCAGTCAAATGTTTAATTTTTGCTGTTAGTATTCTTAATTTGTTTGTGTATTCTACTACACCTAATTTACTTTGTCAACATTTATTTTAATTTAAATGTTTAATAAACTGGTACTTACTGTAAGAATCGAACTTACGACCTCTTTCTTGTAAGAAAAGCACTCTACCTCTGAGTTAAGTAAGTATATTTGCAGGAGTGAGTGGATTTGAACCACTGACAAACAAGGTCAAAGCTTGTTGCTCTACCAACTGAGCTAATCACCGTTTTATTTATTGTTAGTATTATATACCAATTCTAAATAAAAATCAACAATATTTTTTTAATTTTTTACTAATTTCTAAATAATGGTTACGTTCATCTTCATAGTATTTTTGTTTTTTTAATAATGTATCTAATGTAATATCATTATCTTGACATCCTCCCCGCCCTTTGATAGCGAGGATTCCTTCTACAAGACGGCAATGTCCTGCCGCACACTTCACCTAGTCACTAAGACATTCCTATTCGGTGAAGTGCTTATTCCGTCATTGCACTACCTTTCGGATTATTGATGAACAACACAGGCAATGACGAGAGGAATTTTTACTTTTTCACTGCTCTGCGTACTCGCAAAAAAACAAGCAGTAAACTGATATTAAGCCAATAGGTTTTCGTATTCAAGGCATTATTCTGTCAGTGACACTTTCCAACTTATATCCTTGACCTTTAGGCACGAGGTTTTACAGCGAATCTGATAAAACCTTAATTATCTAAAACAATCAGTGAAAGAATCTTTTAAGTTTGTCATATAATTTATATTCTTGCTCTTAATTTTATTCTATATTCAATTATTTCATAATATAATCTCATTTGGCCTGCTTGGAGGGACTCGAACCCACATACTCCAATTACACGATTAATGACTGTTTAGAAGACAGTTGTGATACAAGCAGAAAGTTTTACAGGTTGTATTTTATTTAGCTACTGCTCTACCAACTGAGCTACCTAATGCTACTGCATCAGAGAGGGACTCGAACCCTCGACCAACAGTTCATTCTAAAATATGCTGTTAACAACCTAATTTTAACTAGATACTATTTTTTTTGATTTCATTCAAAGTAAATTGCTGTAAGTATCTATATGTTGTCTATTATATACTATTAAAAATAAAAGTCAATAGATATATTTAAATTTTTGGTGGCGCATACTTGAATCGAACAAGTGACACACAGATTTTCAGTCTGCTGCTCTGCCATCTGAGCTAATGCGCCATTAACTAGATACTATTTTTTTGATTTTCATTCAAAGTAAATTGCTGTAAGTATCTATATGTTGTCTATATGTTGTCTATTATATACTATTTTTTGAAAAAAACAACTACTTTTTCTCTAATTTAAATTATTTTAAACGATGTTTTACTTTATATTGATACATTTCTAATTTATTTTCTATATTACTGATAAGTTGTTCAAATTCTACGATTAAACTACCATTTTAATCAAGTATTGTTCTAAATGTTAAATTTATTCGCTCGTATAATATTTTTTTATTTTTATTAATACAATGACTATAATTTATTTGCGAATCTTTCCCCATTACTAAAACGTCACCATGATTAAGTAAAACTTTATAAATACTACCGTTGTTATGTTTTAAAATAAATTCTCTACTATACCCTAGTGACAAAGAAGTAATAATCGGGTTATTACCTAGTTCTTTTTCATTGTCTTTATGATACCCTATTGAGGAATTTCCATCTTGATAATAATTTAATAAAACTGAATTATGGCCTATAATACTAGTATAAGACTCTACTTTCTTTAATATTTTTTTTAAAAAATCAGGTATTTCTTTTTCTATATTATTAATACCTGAATATGAATATGGTTTACCATACCATGCTGTTAGTCTAGGTAGTGCAACATTCTTTCCATATATATTTATATATTGTTGCTCCCATGTAATATTATCTTTTAAATATTTTATTAATTTAGGGTCTAAATTAATATTATATTTAAAGAACTCTGCATCAGGTATATCTAATTTCATTTATATTTTCCACGAAAACTCTTTTACTATCTATGTCTAAATTTGTATTTATATTTAAAGGTTTACTAGCATATATTAAAGCACAAAGTAAATTATATATACCAATATTTATTAGCATCCTTGCCTAGCTAAAGCAAGGGGTCTTTAGTAGTATATAATAAACTTTCTATTAAATATGATTCAAATGACATTTACACTCCTTATATGGTTCTAATAGTTTTACTAAATTGTCTACATAAGAAACTCTTTCTCTGTAACTTTCTTTTTCTTTTAATAGATTTTTTTTAGTATTTTCAATATCATATAATAGTGAGTTTAAGTATGAAGAATACCAATCTTCATAAGTCAATTCTTTTAAATTTTTTAGACTTTTAAAATTTATGCTCATATTACAATCAAAATTTAAAGAATCATTAATCATAGTTATCATATATTCTTTATAATAATTATAATTTTCATCAACATTAAACTCATTTACCTTATCAAGCATAATTTTATATTTTCTTTTTAAAGAACGCTGAGATAAAAGTTTTTTTACTAAATATAATCGCTGATTTTTAATATATGTATTAAACATATCTTTCTTTTGATAATCTAATAAAGCATTAAATTTATTAAAATCATCATTAACATCTTCTAATGTTTCTTCATATAATTTACTATAATCAGTAATAGGTGGTGGAAAAGGTAAATTACTTTTAACTTTATAATCTATAATAAATGATTTTGCACATTCAGTGGCAAAGTCATAGAAAGTACAGTCATTAAGTATCATATTACTATATATATTCATTTTTCACCTTATTATTTTAAAATTGCTACATAAAATCAATATGTAAATTAGAAATATGTATATCAAATATACTATACATAATCACCCTATATTATTTTTAAATTCAGTTTGAGGTAAATCAATATAAGTTAATAATATTACAGTAAATTGATATGATGATGATTCTGTTCTTTCGTCAAATACAGAAGCCCATACGTCTATTAATTTATTTTCTACACTATTATCTGCTAAAGAATCACAATATTCACTATTATCATTAATAATATATGTTGTATAATCATCTTTTACATTATCTACTGTATTATAATTCACGTCAGTATGCATAAATACACTTGTAGTATCGTCATTATAACTCATATTTAAATCCTATTGAGTATTTGTTTTTAATATTGGATACGGAATATCATGTTTACTAATAGTTTTATATTCTTCAAATACAAATTCGACACTATCTATTTTTTCATTATATAAATCATCCCAAATTATAACAAATGTAGTTTCATATAAAGGTTTATCAACAGACGAAGAATTTGTGGGAATAATATCTTGATTAGTAGATATGTTTTTACTATTATCATATTTTAAACAGTTATATTCAACTACTTTAATATTATCATTAATGCTTGACATTTAATTACCTAATATAAAATGGTCTTGAATCTATTTCAACATTAGATTTTAGAGGGTACTCGCTATTATCATATACACTACTATCATCTTTTATAAATACTGACTTAATTTTTTCTACTGTTTCATCAAAAATAGTATTTAATACAAAAGTACATACATTACTATCTACACATTTACAATGTATAATACCTGTATCATTATTATTATTACGTTCTATAGTTCTTTCTAAAAGCTTAACATATAATTCTTTATTGAAATATTCTTTATCATTGTGTGTATTATCTGATTTACTAATATCATATGTCGATAAAACATTCATACCTAAACCTCTATTTTTATTGACATCGACCCCTTGCTTTAGCTAGGGGTCTTTCGGAGTGAATGATAAAATTTCATTATATTTAATATCATTACCCTACAAATTTAGTGTCAAAGAAAGGAGAATAGTTATACTATTCCCCAGTTTCTTCTAAGAAGCGATTAGAAACAGCTTTAAAACTAAAGTCACGAATATTAGATTTAAATACTAAACCTTCACGAAACTTACCGTTGTAAGCACTATCACCATCAGCAATCAATAAACAATCACGAGGATTTTCGGGTAATTTAAAATCAGAATCATAAATTGGTACTGATTTAATATTATGAGTATTTAAAAACTCCATACGTTCTTTAGGCAATAAATAACGCATAGCATCAATATCATACACATCAAAAATATTAATATCTAAACCTTCAATACCTTCAAAGTTTTTATTAATACCAACCCCAAATAATTCACCTTGCAATGCAATATTTTTACCTGTCATAGAATGTAACAATAATAATTTAAATACAATACCTGTTTTAATAGCAGTCGAAATAAAATGGTTTGTTACATCATTCCATTCAAATACACTTGGAATACGTAATGAATAATTACGACTACAAATTTCTAATTGGTTATCTTTCACTAAAATAGTGATTGAACTACCATGTAATTTAAAAGATGCTTCAAAAGTTTCATCAGTTCGTTGAGCATCTTGATACTGACGTACAATGTTCTGACAATTATGAACTAGTATTCCATTTGCAAAAAAATTATGATTATCTTTAACTGTTATATCATAACAATTAAAATTTTCATGTAATTTTTCAATAGAAACAACTTCATCATAAGAAATAGTATTCATTTTCAGCTAACCTCATTTTAATTAGTAATTTAAGTTCGTCATCATTTTTTGACGTTATTTCATCTTCCCATATTACTATACATCTATGGTCGTTGTCAATTGCCTTTTGTAACTTACGAGCATCTTTAGCCCATATATCAGATGCTTTAATTTTATTAAGCACCATAAAATCAGATGAATATATTGTTGGCTTACAGTGCCAATATATTCCGTGTACTTCTATCAGAAAGTTATGAAACACTATATCCCAATTATAACCAAATAACATTTTATTACATTCTATAGTAAGTCCCATAGACTTAAAAATATTTTGGATTTTCTTTTCAGGTTTACTTGAAAAGCCTCCTCTATGTGATACCATCTTTCTAGCACTTTCAGTTAATTTTAACTTTTCTTCATATGTTAACTTTTCAAAATATTCTTTTTTACTCTTTTTATTTTTTTGTCTAACTTCATATATTTGTGATATGTTGTCAACACCATATTTTTCTTTAATAGTGTTATTTATTTTAGTTATAGTATCATTATGTTTATCAGTGTAATAATATAAGTCTAATCCAGTTTTAAGTCGTTTTAATATACTAGTAATATAATCATCATATGATTCATATTTCGACATTTCAGTTGCTTTCTTTTTATCTTTAATAGATTGTAACTGTGAGATATTTGTTACTCCATATTTTTCTTCAATAGATTTTGTATATTTTTCTTTATATCTATTAGTTGCTCTTTCTTCTTTAGACGTTCTTTTAACACCTATTAAAGTAAGATATTTTGACATATCTATAGGTAGTTCGTATATACTAAATTTTTCTGATACATAATCATTTATTAATTTATCTATATATTCTCTACCGTAGCATATATCCAACACCAACTTCTCTTTTTCTATTATTGGTAAATTATATATGTTTAAATGTTTTGAAATGAATGCCCGTTTTGTAAATTTTTTATTACAAAATGGGCATTCAAAATATGTAATATCAACCATGTGTAATTAGTTTATCTCCTACTTTAATTTCAGATGCATCCATATACGCCCCATTATTAAAAATCTTATGGTCTGTTGTGCAAATAATTTCTTTACCTGATTTTAATTTAATTTTTAACCACTCTTTGTTATCATCAGTCTTTGAATGAGCAATAATTGGTTTAAATTCAGTATTATTTGTAGTATGATTAAATGTCAATACGTCAACATTCATATTTGCATCAACAATCTCACCAATTTTAATAAGTCCTTTATTGGTAGTAATTAGTGTGTTATACTCTAAGCATCTTTCCTGGTCGGTCTTAGGTACGCAGTCAGGGAAAGAATTACCGATTTCAGGATTAGAGCCTTTACCACGAGAAATCCAAGCAGTGGCTTCATATTTCTTAACACCTAAAATTTCTTGAAGGTCTAAGTCATTTTCAGTATTTAAAAATTGTTCTACTTCACGCTCAAATTCTTTAATAGGAATAATTAAACCTTGACTTAATTCACCACGTAAACGCATAGTACGTAAACGACTATATGCTACACCTTTCAAAGTTTTTTCATTACGTCCTTTTAAAAACTCAAATCGAGAATCAGTCAAAGGAATCATACTATCAATTTCAAAAAATAAAACTTCATCACCTACATTTAAAGGTGCAGCAGTAATCATTTCCCATAAACCAATAGTTGCAATACTTAAACGGTCTGCATTAGGATGTTTAGCAATTTTGTCAATTTTCTGAATTGTAACTAATTGACGTACACCATTAATAATCATATCTTTTTACCTTGTTAATTTACTATGTCTATTATTTTGACATCCTCTCCTCTCTAAAGAAAGGAGATTCCCACTACTGGACGCTCATGTCCGAGCGCAAGAATGTTCTTTGCAGCACTAATGTCACGGTCCTGCACTGTTCCACAGTGCAGACAAGACCATTCTCTTATTCGCAAACATGTTCTACCCTTCGGACTACTTGTTCCAATACAGGAACAGTACGAACAAGTTACAGAGGAATACTTTTCATTTACTATTTTGAACAACACTTTTGCGTACTCGCATTTATATCGAAGTATTGTTCTGTCTAATATATTATCACTAAGTTATCAGAATGTCAACGCATATATGCGTCATAATCTGAAAATTTGTGAAATATATTTAGTACAGTTTTAAGCCTTTCATCCCCTAGCTAAAGCAAGGGGTCTTTCGGAGTGAATGATAAAGCATTAAACTTCATTGTATATAGATTCATCTAATTTTACATAAAAGTAAAAAGTTTCATCAAAACAATAAAAAGTGTATTTTTCTTTAAATTCTAAGCAATAATCAATAAAGCTATTATCAGCATATGATTCATTTTTATAAGAATCATTATATCCTTCAAAATCATTATAAGAACTTATACTTTTTGATGTGTCTTTTTTATCAAAATATACAGACATATTATACCTTATCATTAACACACTTATTAATTTTATTATTTTTATCATCTATCCATCGGGTATAATATACATCATCTATTTCACTTATAGTAAAAATACTAATATTATCTTTACACAAATCATTACTTGAATTGTCATATATTTCATAATTAGAGACGGAAGTAAAATCAACCATTGCATTACATATAGACATAGCAGAAGCTATTTTGTTAAAGTCAAAATTTTTAGGAATATCATCTATCATTTATTTCACTTTTATATTTTGATAAATAATCATGCACACAATTTCTTAAACTATCATCATACATACTAAAACAATAATCAATATTATCATGTTTAGAAAATTGATTATCTGCATTACCATCAAAATGATAAAATATATTAGTAGGAGTATTCATACTATCACTTAAATTAGTTATAATTTGTTCTATTGTATCATTAGTGGGGCGGTCATGCATAAAATACCTTCTATAAATTAGTCAAAAATATACTTCATATTAATAGTATCATTATCGTCATTAACAGAATTATTATTATAGTTATATTCATTATATTCTTCATCTATGACTATAATAGAACCACTGAATATAGGATAATCAAAAATAGAATCATCTGTAGATACACAATCATCTAAATATGATTCTATATCATATTTTAAAATTTCTAAAATATTATTTGTATTATCTTTATATTCACTATCATTACAAGATTTATCATAATGTAGTTGGTATAATCTTATATCATATATAGTATCAATAATCATCTAATAATTCTACAATGGTCATGTTTAATTCTTTTACATATAAGTTTTTTGACTATATCAGATTTATCTAAAAATGATATATCTATTTTATCTATTACAAGTCCATTAGGACTATTATTATTATTAATTGTGCTAATACCTATATCTCTAAAAAAATCATATAAACATTCTTCACTATTATCATAGTTCGATAATTTAGAATTATTTAAGCTATTTAATTCTATTCTATCCGTTTTATCATACTTTGAATGGTCTTTCATAATATCACTTTAATTTTTTATTATCATTAATACACATTAAATTAAATATCCATTTAGATATTTTTGGAGAATCATGTAATGAATACTCATACAACGAAATAGAACGAAATAGAATTACCTGAACCTTCATCTAATGACCATAATACAATTCTTTCATTATCAAAATTATTTTTATTATCTATAGAAATGTTGAATGCAGATGCACTAACACTTGCATTATTATCATCAGCAATACTATCAGAAATATCATCTTTCATATTAAAAATTTCTATATGCTAATAATTTATTAAAACTTTTTTTTGATAATTCAGTATAAGGAGAATAATCATAATATGAATTATCAAAATTACACAACATTTTTCCCCTAAGACTATCTTGACATCCTCCCCTAGCTAAAGCAAGGGGTCTTTCGGAGTGAATGATAAACATTAATATTCCTCTACACACATATCAAAATGTTCGTTATAGTTATAAATGATATACGAATTTTTTTCATCAGTAATCATATCTACTACAGACTTGTTAAAATATCGAATACCTGAATAATCAGCATTAATAGGGTCATCATAATGCGAGTCTGTAAAATACCCTGACTGTACGCATATAGAACGTCTGTTTTCTTCAACATAATAACTAAATAGAGATTTATCATAATGATTTTGATTTATTACATAGTCATACATGTTCATAACAATTACCTATATTTAACCATAGTTATCGTCCATAAAAGATAGATTAGAGTATTCATCTGCAAATTCAGTTTCATCAAAAATATCTAATAATGAAATATACATAGGATTATTTAATTCAATATCATATGCTGTTATATCAATTAGTCTACACATAGAATCTATATTAACTACTGACATATCACTAATTGTTAATGTACAAGACTCCGATAAATTAAAAAATGTTCTATCAATATCACCATAGTCATCCCTGTTCATATATTTCTCCTAAATATAAATATCTAAATATATATGTGTATCATGTATGCTATAATCTTCTTCATAGAATCCTTCTAATAGAATATCATAAAAACAATCCACATCTACACTATAATATATATCAACATTTCTAGCAGATATATCATTTTTTGATTGTCTATCAATTTTATATGAATTAGGTGGTGAGTCAGTATATTCATCTGACATACTACTATTATCTCTAATATTATTTAGAGTATAACTATTCATTTTTATTGCTTTTACAAAATAAAGATGGAGATTTATCTCGTAAATATAAAACTCCATATGAATCTAATAACGGCTTATCTAATAAATTAAAAGTTTTTAAATAATTAGTATCAAATATACTTTCTTTAAAATTTTCATGTATAGGTATATTATTAGATGATATACAATAATGAATATCTGAATAAGATTCACATACTATATTTTTATCATTAATCATTATAATTTAATCCTATAAAAATGTCAAAACTAGAAGATGTCATAATATTTTTATCATATGTATATAATGGAGGTTTAATATACTTATCATATACTCTAACATATTGAGTTTCATATAATGCGTAATTATACACACTTGAACTAATATTTGCGTTGTCATACTTAGAATCACATGAATTACTATCATCAAAAAATTGCATTAAAAATACTCTCAAATTCTATATAATTATTATCAGTAGTAGATGTATATAATGCACCATCTTCTGAATAATCATAAGCTGTAGTGGATATGTAATCTCTATAGTTTTCATCTCTATTGACATCCTCCCCTAGCTAAAGCAAGGGGATTCCCTCTACAGGACGCCCATGTCCGAGCGCAAGAATGTTCTTTGCAGCGTTTATGTCACGGTCATGCACTGTACCACAGTGCAGACAAGACCATTCTCTTATTCGCAAATCCGTTCTACCCTTCGGACTATTGGGTCCTGTAAGACCACAACACGAACAGACTTGGGAGGAATAATTTTCGTTTACTATTTTGAACAACACATTTGCGTTCTCGCATTTATACCGAAGCATTGTTCTGAAAGCTGACCATGCAGCATCGTGTACAGATTTAGCAAGAGTTGTCTTTGACAAAGCATTTCCGTAATTCCATACAAAGTTAACCTGTCTTGCTAACGAAGTTAGCAAATTGGTATGTTTGTCTTTGATTCGGAGCTTTAGTGTCTTCATTCTTTACTCAACTCTTATAATTGTTAATAATTATATACTAATTTATTTTTGTGTCAACTAGTTTTACTCCTTTCATCCACTAGCTAAAGCAAGAGGTATTTCGGAGTGAATGATAAACATAAACAGAGTTAGGTTTCTGACTTTGACCATTCTTTGTGCATATCTATGAGTCTCAATAACTCATTATTTGTGTTGTCGTCTGATAAACCTAATCCAAAACTTAGCATTTTAGCAATCGTTGAATCGCTCCATTCTTGATTTGTCACCGTACTATAAAACACTTCTAAAACAATCAATCCATGTTTAGGATATTTTTTAAGCATATCTGCTAAAGTTAAGCAATGTTCTGCTTCTTGACTCATTTTCATCTCCTCAACCTAACTCACGCTCAACAGTGACAACACCCCAGCCAATCGTGTAGTATTTGTTTATGTTTTTGGCAACATCTCACATTTTAAGGTTTTTGTGGGCTGTTACTGCTTAATGTCACCAGTTATGCGTCTTCAATTGCTTCAACAGCTTCTTGCAATAAATTCATTGCATCTTGATATTTTTCGCTGTCTCTAGTATCGCTGTCTAAAATTTCTAGCAAATCATAAGCCGTATCAATCAACTGTTTTGCATTTTTTACAATGTCAGTTTTGCTTATGTCAACTCTTTGTCTGCCTGAAATTGTGTCGGCTTCTAAAGAAATGACGTATTCATGTTCTTCTTTTATCTTAATGCACATAATCTTCTCCGCATTTCATCGTTAAAACTCAAGCCGCATAACTCGTCACTCAACAAGGACAACAACCCAGCCGCTTATCGTTTACTTTTCACTGATTTTGGCATAGTCTCAGCTTTCAATATCAGCGCGGGTTGTTGCCTGTTAGTTTAATAGTTATAAAGCCTCGCAAAACACAAAATCAACTACCTTTTGAAACTGTAAAATTAATAGTTCAAGCTCTGTTTTTGTCTCGTATTGAAACAAAAACCGATAACCCTTGTACGCACCTTCGCAAATTTTCATTAGCAAGAACCCTCAAAAACTGGCACCTCTGCATACTGCCAATATGCTACCTTACGATACATTAAGACACCTCCAGCATCTCGCCATTGGTCATCTGAATCCATGTAGCAAAGCAATGTCTGATAACGGCACAAGACCGCGTTTGGCACTGCTACCCAGCACATCTTGGCAACGGTTGGGGATTCGCGTTTAGCGTCTCTCCATTCGCTTAATTCTTGCTCATCTTGTTCATCATCCTGTACATCACCACCAAAAAGTGACTCCTCACATTGGCGTAGCATATCTTGATATGCTCCTTGTTCTGCATTTGTCATAATCTTTACTCGTTGTAGTTAATGTGTCTGCTATAGTCTATAGCTTCTGTTTTTGGTACGGTTATCGGCATTGCTGGATTAGCTGCAATCCATTCTTGCCGTGTCCTTTCTCGTTCCCATTTTGCACGCATCTTCTTAATTGTGTATGCCCATAAACCGCGTCTTTGTTCATCATCCAACGCGCTTGGATTGCTTACACGTTGTATTGTGTGTTGACTTGATAAGTCTTTGTACATTTCACGCGCTCCTTGTTTTGCATGGCTTCAATATAACATACCATAAAAGAATAGCAACAAGCGTTGCTAAAATAATTCTATTGATAATGGCAACAATCATTGCTATATTGTTTGACACAAACTAAAAAAGGGTTTTATATGACAAAAAATGAAGCGGTAAGGTTTTTTGGCAGTCACGAAAAAATTGCCGAAATAATTGGCACAACGCGGCAAAGTGTTGGTAAGCGTGAGTTCTTTATGCCATTAGCTCAACTAAAGCTATATATAGCAAGCAAAGGCCAATTATCGTTAGATGATTCATTAGCAGCATTGATTGCAGATGTTGTAAAAGTCATGTTTTGGGAGGATGCAAAATGATTGCATTAAATATGTTATGCGCTACAGCTGGTTTAATTATCGTCTTAATTGGCGTGATGTCTTTAATCTTGCGTGCGGCAAATTGGGCAAGCAAAAAGGGTGATAAATAGATGCGGCGTTTAGAGCAAGCAAGGAAAAAACTTGCTGAGACAAACAAGAAAAAAGAGGATGTAAAGCATTGCCGACATTGCGGCCAGTCCTCTTTCAATTGGGATTTTATCTTGATGATAAAGACTTGTAAAAACGACAAATGTGGTGATGTCAGTGGGGTGATGTGATGGCTAAATGTTACGCGCAAGTGTGCAAAGACATACGCGAAGAACATGGAATAGGTTTTGTTGAGTTTGTTCAGTTGTATGCAAAATTGGGTTATTCCTCTGGAAAGTTAGCAGAAATGCTAGAAGTCAATTACAAAACAATGAATCGTTGGCTTGTGATGCTCGGTTTGACTATGCCTAAGCGTCCTAAATTTGAGCTATATGAGAATTGTGATTCAATACGCGAAGAAGGCAGAAAAATAGGTATGGCAAATAGAAAATTTGTGATTATTGATGGACATTCTGTCTATTTTGCAGAGCGCGAAAGGCAATTGGGACTCTGCAACAGTGGCATTGCAAAAAGGCTTAAAATGGGATGGTCATTAGAAAAAGCATTAACAACACCAAAAATACAAAGAAGGGTCTGAATAATGGCCTTTTTTAATGGTGAAGGCATTGACCTGCCGACAATCACGAAACTTGCAGAAGCAGGGTTAAGTCTTAATGAAATGGCAACAATCACTGGCCATAGCAGAACTGGGATTAAACGTGCGTTAGAACGCAATAAGATACCATTTATTAAGCATG
>ERZ650309.690-NODE-690-length-16254-cov-4.786221_pt1 | contig 16254 bp, 11 predicted proteins | sample MGYA00376245_ERZ650309 | MGnify/ENA primary metagenome ERZ650309 (study PRJEB26733, sample SAMN07839294) | wastewater metagenome | biome: urban; feature: wastewater treatment plant; material: waste water | place: USA: North Carolina | collected 2016-04-26 ...
GATTTGCCGCAGACGCCAAATGACGCGCGACAATGGGAACGACGGGCAACTGTTCCGCGAGGATTTGCTGGATTTGATGGAACGTTTCGTGGCGACGCTCCGGGCTAGTTTCCCGAACTTGAACCGCCAGCAATTCATCCACACGGGCTTCCCATTCCGTCGCAGGACGCGACTGTTTCGGACGCCATGGATGCGTGGGGCTGCTGCTGCGAAGAAAATTGGCGTACGTCGAAGGGTCGGGTTCACTGGCCGAAGTTCCCAGCAACGCAGCGTCGTATTCAAAACTTTGTGTGGTGCGACGCTGGAACTCGCCGAACTCCAGTGGAGCGACTTGCAGTTTGATGCCCAATCGAGCCAGGTCTTCCTGAATCACCGTTGCCATTTGAATGCGCGCCTGGCTTTCCGTCGGAACAATCAAGGTCAGTTCCACGCGATTGCCTTTTGCATCAAATAACTCTGGCAAGTTTTGGTCGCCTCGTGTTGCAAAGCCCATTTCGCGCAACAACGCCCGCGCTGTTTCCAAATCGTAATCGTCACGCGGCAAATCCGTGGCGACCCAGGCTCGATTGCCAGGCGAGACAAAACCGTATAGCGGACTCGCCAATCCTTGCAGCGTGAACTTAGCAATGGAGTTGCGGTCAATTGCGTGCGACACCGCTCGCCGGAACCGCACATCTGAAACCCAGGCATGCTTTGCTGGGCTGATAACCGGTTTGCCGTTCGCACCGGCTTCATTCAGGTTGAACCACAGATGATCCGTGTTCAGCCCTGGCCCCAGATCAAAGGCTTGCGCCGGCTCCGTTTGCGAATGGAGCGCGGCGTAATCCGCCGCCCGTATACGGTCGAATACATCCAGCGCGCTTTGCCGCAAACGCGTAATCGCATTGTTGGCGTCGCTGATGACTTCAATGGTCACTTGATCCAGATAAGGCAGCGAATTCCCAGCGGCGTCTTTTTTCCAGTAATGCGGGTTGCGTTTGAGTGTCACGCGTTCGCCGGGCGCAGCGGATTCGGCGGCAAAGGCTCCGGCGGTGACAACCGTTTGCGGGTCTGAAGTCAGGCTGTAAGCGTCGCGTAATGTCCCGCGATTGAATTCGGCTTCCAGAACGTGTTTTGGCAGCACGGCCACATTCGACAAGTAATTTTCCGGCGTGGCAACAACTTCGGGAAAGGTCAGCCGCAGTCGGCGCGAATCCAAAACCGAAACTTCGATCTGACGGCCACCAACCAGCATCGCGTCCCGAAAAATTGCCGATGCTGTGCGTTCGTCGTACATGGCTCGCAACGTGAAACTGACATCTTCGGCTGTGATCGGACGGCCGTCGGAAAACTTGATTCCATCGCGCAACACCAATTCGATGCTTTTCCCGTCCTCTGCGCGTTTCCATGATTCGGCCAAACCCGGAACATACGCTTGCGCGTCGTGGTCGAATTCGACCAGGCGTCCGCCCATCAAGTAAAAGGCAACGATCAGCGACGGTTCGTCGGCGGCTTTCAGATAGTTAAAGGTTTGGGGCGGAGAGGAAACACGGTACGTAAGCTTGCCGCCTCGCTGCCCAACGACATGTTCACGAAAGGCTTGCTGAGGTGTTGGGTCGGCGATGCCTTTCGAGCGGCAACCGCTCACATTCAAGATCAATGCGAGCGAGAAAATTAGAATGCTGCTTGGCAGAATCAACCTTGGCAGGATTGAACCTAACGACAGAAAACCCAGCGGAAGTTTCTTGTTCATTGGCCCCTTGCACACAGGTATCCACACACAAACTCAATGACGAATCGTCAAGCTGGGGTGAACGCCTGAAGAGATATGCTGATAGGCATCACAGCGACAACAGTGCGCCGGTCAAACTTAGGCTTGTCGCCACTGGTGGGAGATGCTATTAGCAACCGAATCTTAACTGGTTGGGCAATCTGTACTGCTCGATTACCCGTCATCGCAGATTTTTCAACACAGCGCAGGCATACGCTATGCGAGTTGGAGAGTACCACCTTCGGTCAGGTATGTTGAAGCTAATTCTTCACAGACTGTTGCAGGGAACCTTGATCCTGCTAATCATCTCGTTCCTGGTGTTTGTCTTGCTGGCATCATCCGGCGGCGACGCAGTCAGCGCGTTGCAAACCAACCAGCAGACTTCGGAACAAACGTTGGCAACATTGCGCCACATTTACGGACTGGATCGTCCTTTGCCAGTTCGGTACGCAATCTGGCTGAGTGAATTGGCGGGCGGAAACCTGGGACAGTCCTTTTACTTTCAATCGTCCGTGGGAAGCATTCTTTGGCCACGTTTGTTGAGAACCCTCGCGCTGACTGTCGCGGCATTGGCAATCGCTTCGTTGCTGGCGTTTTCACTGGGTATTGCCGCTGCGCAGCGAACGGGTTCTCTGATGGATCGTTTGTGCAGTGCAATTATTTTGGTGTCGGCTTCTGCGCCTCGGCTGGTTCTGGCGATTCTGGCATTGTCCTTTCTTGCGCGCACAACGCTCGCCAGTTCAGCAACCGGTTCAGGCGCCGGAGCGTGGCTGCTTCGTCTGGTGCTGCCCGCCTTCATTCTTTCAGTTCCGCTCATCGCGTTGTTGCTGGCGCAAACGCGCACCGCTTTCAGGGGAGCACTCGAAACAGAGTTTATCCGAACTGCGCGAGCCAAAGGTCTTCCCGAACGACTGATTTTGTTGCGGCATGCGCTGCGTCCGGCGCTCAATCCGTTGATTACCACTTTGGGCTATTCGTTCGGCGGGTTGATGAGCGGTTCCGTTGTCGTCGAACAAGTCATGAATTGGCCGGGTTTGGGTCAATTGAGCGTGATTGCCGTGCAAAGCCGCGACGTGGCATTGCTGATGGGAATCGTCCTGGTGACATCGGCAGCGGTGCTGATCGGAAACCTGATCTCCGATGTTTTGCTGCGGCTAAATGATCCGCGATTGCGCGTAGAAAAATCCATTTGATGAACTGGTCAGCACGACAAATAGTGATGAATCGGCGACCTCTGGCGGTTGGAACCATCAGCGTCGCGCTGTTCTATTTAACCGCCGTCTTTGCCGATTTTCTGGCCACGGTTGATTACAAATCGCAATCGCGCCAGCAGCCAATGGCTCCGCCGTCGTCATTACATTTTCGAGACGCGCAAGGCCAATGGCATTGGCGGCCATTCGTCTATTCCCAAAAGCTGATTGATTCGCTGGAACGTCGTTACGAACCCAACACCCAGCAAGCGTACCCGCTGGAACTGTTCGCCCAAGGATATTCGTACAAGCTTTTCGGCCTGTTCGCCACGGATTTGCACCTGCTCGGGATTCAACACGCAACCGGCGTTGATGCTCCGCGCGTTCATTTGCTGGGCACGGATGGATTGGGTCGTGACCGGTTTTCGCGGCTGATCATTGCCACACGCTTTTCCTTGATCGTCGGGCCGCTGGGAACATTGCTGGCTGGCGCGTTGGGAATTCTGATCGGACTTGTCGCAGGCTATGCCAATTCCTGGCCAGGTTCCTGGGTGGACGCGCTGTTGATGCGCGCGGCGGATGTGATGATGGCGCTGCCGACCTTGGTGCTGATTCTCGCCGTGCGCGCAGCGTTCCCGTTGGAACTTCCACCGTCTCGCGCAGCCATTTTACTCGTTACAATTTTTGTCGCTTTGGGCTGGGCAGAGATGGCTCGCTTAGCGCGAAGTTTGACGCTGGAATTACGCCAGCGCGAATTTGTGCTCGCAGCAGTGAGTTTGGGATGTTCGCCAGCGCGAGTGCTGTTTCGCCACATTTTGCCGAATGCGGCGCAACCATTGATCACGCAAACCTTTCTGATGCTTCCCGCCTTTCTGCTGTCGGAAACGGCGCTGTCCTTCCTCGGCGTAGGCTTGCAAGAACCGGAAGCAAGTTGGGGCAATTTACTGACCGAAGCCGCCAACATCAGCTTGCTGGAACGTAACGATGCCTGGCCGCTGCTGGCTCCTGCATTTGTCATTACGTTCTTTGTCTTGGCTACGCGCCTGCTGGGAAATGGGCTGGAACGGCTTGGCAAATCTGTTGCCGATAAAGCTTCGTAATGGGTTATTGCCAAAAATTCCGGTCGAGCGTGCGGAATTGCACGGCTTCAGAAATGTGCTGTTCGGCGATTTGTTCCAGTCCGGCCAGATCGGCAATCGTTCGGCTGACTTTCAGGATGCGATCATAAGCCCGCGCCGACAATCCGTACTTGTTGATGGCTCGTTCCAGCAAGCTCTGCGAACTGGGCGCAAGCTGACAGAATTTGCGAATCAATCGCGGAGTCATCTGCGCATTTGAAAACACATGCTCGCCCATAAATCGCTGCTGTTGGACGCTTCTCGCCTGATTCACCCGCTGACGAATTTCCGCGGAGCCTTCTTCTGCTTCTTTGGCTGATAACTCGCTGACTTTCACCGCCGGAACGTCAATGTGAATATCAATCCTGTCCAACAACGGCCCGGAAATTTTGGAAATGTAGCGTTGAATCTGCGGCGGCGAACATTTGCATTCGCGCGTCGGATCGTTGAAATACCCGCACGGGCACGGATTCATCGCCGCAACCAGCATAAAGCCTGCTGGAAACGTCAGCGACATCGAAGCGCGGCTGATCGTCACGCGTTGATCTTCCAAAGGCTGGCGTAACACTTCCAGCACGTTGCGTTCAAATTCCGGCAGTTCATCCAGAAACAACACTCCGTTGTGAGCCAGACTGACTTCGCCTGGCCTGGGAATCGCTCCGCCACCAATCAAGCCCGCATCGCTGATGGTGTGATGCGGCGACCGAAACGGACGCGTTGTCAGCAACCCACGCGCGTCTGTAAATCCGGCGACGCTGTGAATCTTCGTCGTTTCCAAAGCCTCTTCAAATGTGATCGGCGGCAGAATCGAAGGAATGCGTTTTGACAGCATAGACTTGCCGGAGCCGGGTGGGCCAACCAGCAAAATGTTATGGCCTCCAGCAGTAGCGATTTCGATGGCGCGTTTGGCATGCATCTGGCCGCGCACTTCGCGGAAATCCACAGGATATTGGTCGGCGTCGTTCAGCAATTGTTCGACATCCAGTTTCATCGGTTCCGGCATTTCGGCCAAATTCAGCAGCGTGATGACTTCGCGCAAATCCTTGACCGGATACACATCCAGCCCAGCAACGACCGCAGCTTCACAGGCGTTTTCCACTGGCAGCAACAATCGCTTCAAACCTTTTTTCTTGGCGGCGACGGCAATCGGCAACGCTCCACGCACGGGGCGCACTCGACCATCCAGCGCCAATTCGCCAATCAGCAAAGTGTCGCTTAAGTCTTCGCGCTGCAATTCGCCGTTGGCTCCGAGAATGCCGACGGCAATCGGCAGGTCAAACGCCGAGCCTTCTTTTTTCACATCCGCCGGAGCCAGATTGATCGTGATCTTGTACACGGGGAAAAAGAAACTGCTGTTGTTGACGGCGGAGCGAATGCGTTCGCGGCTTTCGCGGACAGCCAGATCCGGCAATCCAACGACGATGACGGCCGGCTGTTCGTTCATTGAATCGCCTGGACGTGGCGTCAAATCCACTTCGACTTCGACCAATTCGGCGTCTATTCCATACACCGCTGCGCTGAGCGTTTTGAAAAGCAAGGCTTACCTCCTGAGGATGATACAGCTTGAGATGACTGCGGGGTGGCAGCGCCATCATAACGACAAAGCGACACAACAACCAAGCAAGCTGCTAAGAAATTCTTCTGCCTTTTGTGAAAAACATGTGGGAATCCAGCCTCGAAATACGGTTTAGATAACAGAGCCGTATATTTACTCTCAAAGACGATTAGCAAACAGAAGAATTGTTGTCCGTGCGGCAAGTGCGACAACATTTCGGAAAGAGTTAGCCCCAAAACTCACAACGACAATTGTTCAGTACCAAACTTAAAAAGACGTATTCACAAGATGTCAGGAACACGCGGAATCTATTCGTTCAAGCACGCGCCATCACTAACGGAAGTTGCGCATGTTCCCGCCATCATTCACCCATCAACCCAACTTATCATTTAGGAGATTCACTCTATGAGTAGCAAAATTTCGATCATTCTGAATAACATTCATTGCAACAACACATCCGAACGTGGACACGACGAGGTCTACATCAAATACAGCGTTGACGGTGGCCGGGACTCCCGCTTCCCATCAAACGGCTATCATTCGATGGCCAATGGCGATAATTGGGACCCCGGTCTGATTATCAGCTACTCTTCATCCGCGGTGGTCGGCCTCTATGACGAAGACACGCTGGGCGATGAATTCCTGGGCAGTCACACTTACACGACTGCGGATCCGCAACCGGAAACGGTCCCTGTCTCCAATACCAATGGCGCATCCTATACATTGTCCACAGCGTTAACACCGGCAACTCAAGGGTAATCAATCGTTGAGACAAGGCAATGAGCCGGATGGCCAACGTAAAGCTGTCCGGCTCTTTTCACGCGGAATCGTATCGGCGAAACCGGCCCAAATTTAACAGGAGTCAACAATGGCAAAACAGGCAAAAAGACCAAACATCCTTGTCTTCATGGTAGACGAAGAACGCTACCCCGTTAGCTATGAGACCGAAAACGTCAAAGCCTGGCGCAAAAAGAATTTCAAGGCGCTGGACTGGTTTCAGAATCACGGAATGGAGTTCAACAATCATTACGCTGGCTCGGCGGCGTGCGTACCTTCGCGCGCGACGATCTTTACGGGACAATATCCTTCGCTGCACGGAGTGACGCAGACGACCGGCGCAGCCAAAAACTCAACTGACCCGGACGTATTCTGGCTGGATTCTGCCACCGTGCCGACGATGGGCGATTACTTTCGCGCCGGAGGCTATCAAACTCACTACCGCGGCAAATGGCATGTTTCAGACGCAGACATCCTGATGCCCGGCACGCATCAACCTTTGCACAGTTACGACGACAACGGGAATCCGGTCAAACCCGTCATTGACCTTTACAAAGCAGCCAACCGATTGAACGAATTCGGCTTTTCAGGCTGGATCGGCCCTGAACCGCACGGCAGCGCCAAGGCCAACACCGGCACCAATCGCGACCCGGGCTTTGCCAGAGAAACCATCGAACTGATTGAAGAGTTGGAATCCGAAAAGAAAAAATCGGCGGGCGAACAGGCTCCGTGGTTGATCGTCAATTCCTTCGTCAATCCGCACGACATTGTGCTGTTCGGCCTGGCCTGGAAAAGCTTCGGCTATCCATTCAAGGAAGGTTTCGTGCCGGAAATCGGTAAGCCGGAAACTCAGGATGAATCGCTGGACACCAAGCCCAGTTGTCAATCCAGCTACGTGGATGTCTATCCCAAGATGCTGATGCCCCAACCGACGCTGGAACTTTACCGGCAATTTTATTATTCACTGCAACACGAATCAGACCAGCATATCTGGAGCGTGTTTAAGCGGTTGATGAAAACCAGCTTTTTTGAAGACACCATCATCGTCTTTACGTCAGACCACGGAGACCTGCTCGGCGCGCACGGCGGCATGCATCAGAAATGGCATAGCGCTTATGAAGAGATGACTCATGTGCCGTTCATTGTTTCGCATCCAACAATGTTCAAGGAATCAAAACAGGCCAACATGCTGACCAGTCACGTTGACTTGATCCCGACACTGCTGGGGTTGGCGGGGATTGATCAGAAAGCCGCTCTGAAGAAATTGCAGAAAACGCATTCACAAGCCCGACCTCTGATTGGCCGCGACCTTTCCGGCGTCATTACCGGCAAGGTGAATCCGGACGTTTCGACTTCGCCGATTTACTTTATGACCGACGACGAAGTCAGTTCCGGCTTGCACCAGACTAATCAGATCACCGGCAAACCGTATGCGTCAGTCGTTCAACCTAATCACGTCGAAACCGTCATCGCCGATTTGCGAACCAGCAAGAACGATGAACCGCAAATCTGGAAATACTCGCGTTATTTCGACAATCCGCAGTTCTGGACGAACCCTTTCCAGTACGACGTGAATGTCAAAGACGGCAAACCGGTCAAAACCACCAAACCGCAAAAGCCGGAATTCGAAATGTACAACGTCAGCACCGATCAGAAAGAGCAGGCAAATCTGGCTCACGCGTCAAACAAATCACGCGACACAAAAGCGATGCAGGCGAGACTGGAAGCTTTGTTGGTAGAGCAGCGCGATCAAAAACGCATTTATCCTGCTCCTTACGACGAGTACGTCAAAATCATCGAGAACGACTAATTTCCGCTTCAACCAAAAACAGAAAGGCGCGACACACGAAAGAAAAGGAGGAAAACTTTTCGTGTGTCGCGCCTTTTGTAAAACGCTCGAAGGCGATTAACGGCCTGAGCGCACAGGAACTTTGATCATTTGGCCAGCGCGAAGCTTTTCAGTCGTGCTGATCCGATTCAAAGTCGCAATGTCGCGCACCGACGTGCTGTAACGACCGGCAATGTCACCCAATGATTCGCCACGGCGCACTTTGTACGTGACAACTTTTGCCGTGCCGCCCTTGACTGAAGGAGTAAGCGCTGCCGAGTTACGAGAAGTCAACGATGCCAAACGAACGTTTCCGCCCGCCGGAACAACGACTTTCATACCGGGTTTAATCACGCCAGCATTTACCTGCTCAATGGCCGCAGCCGAAACGCCGGTCTTACGGCTGATCGAATCAAAATCATCTCCGGCTTGCGCCGTCAGCATTCGCCAGCTTGCGCGTTTTTCCGGTGGAACACGCTGCAAAGCAGTTTGCAGCACGCGGCCTTTGCCGGTCGGAACGCGCAACAGATGCTCAACTCCCGGTGGCGTGACGCCACGCTTCAATTCAGGATTGAGAGCTTCCAGGTAATCATAAGGAACATCAATCGCGTCAGCGACCAACCGCAAATCCGTCATGTTGTTGAGCTTGACGTAATCGTACATCAGCGGAGGTTCCGGCTTGATGTGTCCAAAACCGTATTGTTCAGGATTTTTGGCAATGATGATCGTCGCCAGAATGTTCGGCACGTAGTTGCGAGTTTCCTGCGGAATCAACCCGCGTTGGTAAATTTCCCAGAAGTCCGCGTACCCTGAACGGGCAACTGCGGAATCAACGCGACCTTCACCGGAATTGTAGGCAGCCATCGCCAGTTCCCAATTGCCGTCGTAACGATCAGCCAACCATTTCAGATACCGGGCTGAAGCGCGCGTGGATTTTTCGAAGCTCGAACGATCATCCACATAATAGTTCTGTCCCAAACCGTAGCGGGCGCCGGTTCCCGGAATGAACTGCCACAGTCCAACCGCCGCAGCCCACGAACGGGCGACAGGCGACCAGGCGCTTTCCACTTGTCCGAGCCAGGCGATGTCCTGCGGCACGCCTTCTTCCTTAAAGATCTTGCGAGCCATGGTCATAAACCGGCCTGAACGGCGCAGCCCATTTTCCATCGTCGCGCGACCACGTCCCTGATAGTAATTGATGAAGCTTTGAATCAGGGAATTCGGCCTGAAGTTGAAATCCAGCTTGGCCTGCGCCACAGCGGATTCCACTTGCTGATCGCTGACGTTTTGAGTTTCATCCTGGGTCAGCTTGATCTTCGCCAGTTCGTCCAAAGGTGAAGGCGAAAAGGTCTGCTGCCCGAAACCGCCACGGTCTGCCGGCTGCTGGTCTTTTTTCTCTTTGTTCTGTGGATTTTGAGAGGCTTGCTGCTGCAGCTCTTCGCTGAAAGCGGCGGCGCTGTTTGCCGAAGGCAAGGCCGACAGCAAGGTCATCTGGCGGCGAAAAATATTATCCACCAAAGCCTGGTAATGCGATTGCAACCGGGCGTCGCTGCGAACGTCAATCCCGGATTCCAACACAATGTCCAGCGCGCGGTCATATTCGCGGCGCGCTTTTTCAAAATTTCCGTCCTTAAAATTTGCTTCGGCGGACTGAAAATAACTTGTCGAACGATCAATCACTCGCTGAATCTCGACATTGCGATGATCAAATGAAGCGTCAGTTCCGTTTGATGACGCCCCGCGCCCTTGAGCAAATGAAGTAATAATCAGGCACGGGGTCAGGGCTAACGAGAGACAAAACGCGAAAAACCGTCCCTTCATCCCACGGGACACTTTTTCAGCAAACAACTTACTCATTATTTCTTTCCTCCGAAAACTTGGTTCATTCCCAGCAATCATATTTTTTAGTTTTTGTAGGTTTTCCGGCAACTCAGACTTCAATAGCGTCCAGGGTCGGTAGGCAATGACGCTCTTTTTGAACTGCCATACAACGGCGCGGATTGTAACTTTTACACAGTTGGGGAGTCAAACTGGAATTTACGGGTACAGAACCCCGGAATTCGACCGACGTGGGAAGACAATTTCGACGTCCTCCGCCATCCAAACCAGCCGATTGACAGCCTTTTCACCCGCAGTTATAAGTTGCCGCGATGAAATCACCTAAAAAGTTGGCCCTATCGGTTCTGCTTTTCATTCTGTATGTCCTGACTTCAGGGCATACATCTGTATTTGCGCAAAGCGGAAAACTTCCGGAGCGCACCGGCCCGGTCAATGATTTTGCCAACGTGATTGATCCCGCCACCGAACAGCAGATGAAGGACATTCTGGTGAATTTTGAGAAGAAAACCGGCGCGGCAATAGTCGTCGTCACCATGACGACCTTGAACGGGCGTTCGGTAGAAGATTTCTCAACAGATTTGTACAGAGCCTGGGGCATTGGAGCGAAAAGCGGCGAAAACCGCGATAAGGGCGCGTTGCTGCTGGTCGTGATCCAGGATCGAAAGACGCGGCTTGAAGTTGGCTACGGGCTGGAAGGCGATCTCCCCGACGGAGTGGCCGGCCAAACCGTCCGCAATATGCGCGCTGACCTTCAAGCAGGCAACTACTCAGCCGGGATGATGAAGGGAATGCGAACCATCGTGGACACGCTGTCCGCTAAATGGAACGTTTCGCTGGAAGGCATCGAAGATCGCCAGTTCGCCTATCGCGGCGAACAAGTGCCTGAAATCAGTGGAAATGCGCTGGCTGTCTTAGCTGCCGCATTTATCGTGTTTATGATCTTTATGGTGTTTGTCGCCCGCACCGCGCGAAGGCGAATGGGCATGAGCGGTGGCCGAATGGCAGGTGAAGCCCTCTGGTGGCTGGCTCCGTTGATTTTCAATCGCGGAGGCGGTGGTTTTGGCGGTGGGTCTTCCAATAGTGGTAGCGGCTGGGGCGGTGGTGGTGGCAGTGACAGCGGCGGCGGAGGCGATTGGGGAGGATTCGGTGGCGGCGAAAGCGGCGGCGGCGGCGCAAGCGACAGTTGGTAACCAGACAATTTCCAGTGCAGTGTTGACCAGTGCAGTCTTGAATGGTTGGAGTTGAGTTATGGACATGACGTTTAGCGAATTAGTCAGCCGCTTGGCAGCCACCGAGCGCGAAAACCTGGTTTCGGTGATTGTTTATGGCTCGGCCATTGTGGCGCCGGGCAATGCCCAAAAATCCGACTACCAGTTGATCATTGTCACACGCCAGTTGAATGCAGCCAGTTTGCGTCGGGTTCGTCCGGCGATTCTGTCGCTGACAGCCAAAGGATTTGCGTTGCCAGTGTTTTTCACCGTCAACGAATTTGCAGCCTCGCTGGATGTGTTTCCGATTGAATTTCGCATGATGAAGCGCGCGTATCAGGTGCTTTACGGCGAAGATCTGCTGGCCGGAGCCGAAATTTCGCTGGAAAACCTGCGGCTGGAAACCGAATTTGAGCTTCGTGGGAAACTCTTGCGATTGCGCTCGCTTTCGCTCCAGATCAACGACGCAGCCTCCGACCTGACCAAATTGATGACCGAAAGCATCGTCAGCTTTGTGCGTTTTTCACGCCCGATCCTGGAATTGCTGGGCGAAGAACCTCCGCTGGGACGGTTGGCGACAGTCAAGCGCATCGGCGAGCGATTGAAGATTGACACTTCGCCGCTGGTCAGAGTGTTGAACCTGCGCGATGAACCAAAGAGCTTGCTGGAAGTCGAAACGCAGGATCTTTTCGCAAGTTACCTGAACTGCCTGACCCATATCGTCGAGGCAGTGGATAAGTTATAAGCTAAATCATCGTCCACGAAGGGCACGAAGAAACACGAAGGAAAGTTACACGACTCATTTCTTTGTGAGCCTTCGTGCCCTTCGCGGATGAAAACGAGGAGATCAAAATGGGCAAAGTAGGATTGATAGTTTTAGGCGCAATTATTCTGTTCGCGTTGATTTTAGGCGGATGCGGTTTGACCAGTTACAACGGCCTGATCACCAAACGCAACGCGGTGGATGCGCAATGGTCGCAAGTCGAAAACCAGATGCAACGCCGAGCCGATCTGATTCCGAATCTGGTCAATACCGTGAAAGGTTACGCCAAGATTGAACAAAGCGTGCTGACGCAAATTGCGCAATCGCAAGCCGTCATGAAATCCGGCAGCGCCACGCCGGAACAGAAAATGGACGCAGACAACAAAATGACGGGCGCCATGCGCAGCGGAGGCTTTCTCGGCGGAGGCTTGCCGTTCATGACTTTGGTGCAGGCCTATCCGCAGCTCAAATCCGATCAGCAGTTCCTGAATCTGCAAAACGAATTGTCCGGCACGGAAAACCGCATGGCGCAGGAACGCAGGCTCTACAACAAAACTGTTGAAGAGTACCAAAACACCAAACAGAAATTTCCGACCGTTGTCGTCGCCAGCCTGACCGGATTTCAGGACAAACCGTTTTTCAAAGCCGACGAAGGCTCGAAGGTCGCGCCGAAAGTCGAGTTTTAGAAAAAATTCTTCTCCCACGAAAGCACACAAAGAAATCACGAAGAGAAACAACGGCAATTCGCGCTGCTTCGTGCTGCTTCAGGTGATTTCGTGGGAGATGTTTTTTTGAGGAGGCCGGATCATGAACAAGAATCGCTTGCTTGCTCTTTTCGCTTTTTGCTCCGCGCTGGCTATTGTTGCAGTCGGCGTCGGCGCGCAAAAGCCGCAATATCCCATGACCAGAAAAGTTGATCACGTAGACACTTACCACGGCACAAAAGTCGCCGATCCGTATCGCTGGCTGGAAGACGACAATTCCGCCGAAACCGCCAAATGGGTCGAAGCGCAAAACAAAGTGACCTTCGCGTATCTGGAAAAGATTCCCTACCGCGCCAAGATCAAAGAACGGCTGGAACAGCTTTATAACTATCCGAAATACAACGCGCCGTTCCACCGAGGCGAGCTGTACTTCTTTTATAAGAATGACGGGCTGCAAAACCAGAGCGTCTTGTATGTCCAAAAAGGACTGAACGGCACGCCGGAAGTGTTGCTTGATCCGAACAAATGGTCGCCGGATGGAACCATTCGGCTGAGCTTTATTCCGTCAAAAGACGCCAGATACGCCGTCATCGGCATTTCCAAGAGCGGTTCGGATTGGCAGGAATATCAGATAATGGAAGTCGCCACGCGCAAGATGCTGGCCGACAAAGTCGAATGGGTGAAAGTTTCCGGCGCAGCCTGGGCGGGCAATGGATTCTTTTACAGCCGCTACCCCGCGCCCGAAAAAGGCCACGAACTTTCGACCAAAAACGAAAACCATCAGGTCTGGTTTCACAAAGTCGGCACGGCGCAATCCGAAGACGAGTTGGTGTACGAAGACAAAGCCAATCCGCAACGCTTCCACATTGCGGACACCACCGAAGACGAACGCTTTGTCGTTCTGAACATTTCTGACCGGGGCAAAGGCAAAAAAGGCAATTCGCTTTTTTTCCGCGACCTGTCGAAAGCTGACAAGAAATTCACGCCCATCGTTGCGGACATCGGCGACGACACCTTCGGCGTGATTGAAAATATCGGCGACAAATTTTTGATTCAGACCGATAAAGCCGCTCCGAACGGCAAAGTGGCGTTGTACGATCCGAAAACCCAGAAATGGTCAGATGTGTTGCCGGAAAAGCCGGAACCGCTGCAAGGCGCTGGCACGGCAGGCGGCAAGTTGTTCGCGACCTATCTGAAAGACGTAACAACGCATGCTTATGTCTACGGCCTGGACGGCAAGCTGGAAAACGAAGTGAAAATGCCTGGCCCCGGAACGGCGGCAGGTTTTGGCGGCAACAGCGATGACAAGTTCGTCTTTTACAACTTCACGTCGCTGAATTATCCGCCGACGATTTTCCGCTACGACATCGCCACAAAGAAAACTTCGGTCTTCCGCGAAGTCAACATTCCCGGTTACAAAGCCGACGAATACGAAACCAAAGAAGTCTTTTTCAACAGCAAAGACGGCACCAAAGTCCCAATGTTTCTGGTATACAAAAAAGGCCTGAAACTGGACGGCACGAATCCGACGCTGATGTACGGGTACGGCGGATTCAATGTGACGAATTCACCCGCGTTCAGTCCGCTGCGGATCGCGTTGCTGGAAAACGGATTTGTGTACGCTTCGGTGAATATGCGCGGCGGCAGCGAATACGGCGAGAAATGGCATGAAGCCGGAACCAAGCTGCAAAAACAAAACGTGTTTGACGATTTCATTGCCGCTGCCGAATGGCTGATCGCCAACAAATACACTTCGTCAGAAAAGCTGGCCATCAACGGAGGCTCGAACGGTGGCTTGCTGGTTGGCGCGGTGCTGAATCAGCGGCCTGAACTGTTCAAAGCCGCCATTCCACAAGTCGGTGTGATGGACATGCTGCGCTTTCACAAATTCACCATCGGGTGGAACTGGATCGCCGATTATGGTTCCAGCGACAACCCGGCGGAATTCAAAGCGCTGCTGGCGTATTCGCCGCTGCACAATATCCGCGAAATCAAATATCCGGCGACGCTGATTACCACCGCTGACCACGACGACCGCGTTGTCCCTGCGCATTCGTTCAAATACGCGGCAACCTTGCAGGAAAAACAGCGCGGCGAAGCGCCGATCCTGATTCGCATTGAAACCAAATCCGGTCACGGAGCCAGCAACACGGCCAAACAGATCGAAGGCACGGCAGACATTTATGCCTTTTTGTTTGAAAACCTGGGCGTCTCGCCCAAATTTGGCAGCGTAGCCAAAAACTAAAAGCAGGCAATTTCAGTAGAGGCAGGCCCCGAAACTTGCCTCTACTGAAGACAATCAAGCTTCCACAAATCAATGAATCTCATAACTTTACGCTTGAATAAGTTCCGAAGCTGAGGCTATCATCCCGCCGCTGAAATCCCCTACACTGTGCTCCTCAAACTGATAGCTCAATCATTCTTTGGAAACCCGTTTGGCTGAAATTTACGTGGGAAACGCTGAAATGATGAATTCAAGCAATCCGGTCAACGCGCTGACGGTTGACGTGGAAGATTATTTCCAGGTCGAAGCCTTTGCGGACGTGGTGCGGCGCGACGACTGGAATCAATGGGAATCCAGAGTCGAGCAAAACACTTATCGGTTGCTGGAATTGCTGGATCGTCACAACGTCCACAGCACGTTTTTTATTCTGGGTTGGGTGGCGGAACATGCGCCTAAACTGGTTCAACAGATTGCAGATTCCGGCCACGAAATCGCTTGTCACAGTTACCACCACCAACTCATTCACACGCAAACTCGCCAGGAATTCCGTGCTGATCTTCGGCGCGCCAAATTCCTGTTGGAAGACCTGACCGGCGAAGACGTTGTTGGCTATCGCGCCCCGACGTACTCCATTACCAAACAAACTCTGTGGGCGTTGGACATCCTGATCGAAGAAGGCTTTCAGTACGATTCTTCGATCTTTCCGATTTTTCACGACCGGTACGGAATTCCAAACGCCGAACGGTTCATTCACGTCATTGACCGTCAGGCAGGCTCGATCGTGGAATTTCCGCCCTCCAGCATTCGTGTGGCAGGCGTCAATTTTCCGATGACCGGCGGAGGTTATTTCCGCTTCTTGCCGTATCCGGTTTTCCGCTGGGGATTGCGCCGCATCAACAATCAAGAAAATCAACCTGCGAGTTTTATGGTTCACGCCTGGGAAGTTGACCCGGACCAACCGTTGATTGCCGGAACAAAAGCGAATATCTGGCGGCATCGGATCAACTTGGACCAAACTGAATCCCGGCTGGATCAATTGCTGAAAGAGTTTCGCTTTGCTCCCATGCGCGACGTGCTTCGATTGAATGGGGCTAAAATTGAAATCCCCGCACTGGAAACGGTCAGCTCCAACCCAGTCTTTGCGCGAATGGATTGAGGAGGTTGTATGAACAAATCGCTTCTTGCAGTTCTTGCATTGTCTGTGGCTCAACAAAATTCTCCGCAGGCCCACCAATCATCCAACTGGTATGCTTAGAAAGATCTTCATTTTTTTTTATATTTAGTGTCATAGATTATTT
>ERZ650309.691-NODE-691-length-16239-cov-5.293870_pt1 | contig 16239 bp, 12 predicted proteins | sample MGYA00376245_ERZ650309 | MGnify/ENA primary metagenome ERZ650309 (study PRJEB26733, sample SAMN07839294) | wastewater metagenome | biome: urban; feature: wastewater treatment plant; material: waste water | place: USA: North Carolina | collected 2016-04-26 ...
ACGATGGCGCTGAAGTCTCCGGCGAAAGCAATCTCTTCGCCCGGTTTGACGCGCGGCGGAGCAGGTCTGTGTTCCGTTGGTGTGCGCCAATCGCCCGCGCCGAAAATCACCGCTTGCCAGCTTCGGTCACTCAATTGCGAAGCCAGTCGGATTTCCACCGGGTGGTCATGCTCATCCCGCCCGCGCAGCGAAGCGGGCAATGTCGCCGCGTCGTTCACCACCAGCAAATCGCCCGCGCGCAAATGATCAGGCAGGCGTTCCATCAAACCATCCTGCATTTCACCGGCTTCAACGACCAGCAGTTTTACTTTTTTCTTTTCAGTTCTGGGAGCCTGTGCTGCTTTCATCATGTCTCCTTTCCCACCAATTGGTAGCGACAAGTCTTGATCCATTTTCAATCTCGTTTGCGTGTTCAATCATCAACGCGATCTGTTCAGCGACTGCATCGGGCGATTGCAAGCTTGCGGGATCAGCATCAGGCATGGCGTCGGCGTGCATGCGCGTGTTCATTTCGCCTGGGTCTGCACTGAAAAAGCGAACGCCCGCACTGCCAAGTTCTGCCGCAGCAGTCCGCGTCAAATGATCCAGCGCCGCTTTGGAAGCGCCGTATACGCCCCAGGCCGGATAGGCTTCGACCGCCGCATCCGAAGAAATGTTGATGACCAATCCGGCCAATTCCTCCAAACCTGCCAATTCCTCCAAACCCGCATGCCGCAGGATCATTGAACCGGCGACTGCTTTGATCAGCCGAAATGGGCCGATGGTGTTGACCCGCAACGCGCGCTCGAAATCTTCGCAATCGGTATCCACAAGCAACCGCAAAGGCACAGGTCCCAAGGTGCTGGCGTTGTTGATCAAAATATCCACCGGCCCGGCCAGCGCCGCTGCCTGGCCTGCAATCGGATAAATGCTTTCCTTGTCGCCCACGTCGGCCACAATCCCGAACGCTGTGCCGCCGTTCGATTTGATCGCGCCGACAACTTCATCAAGCTCCGCTTTCTGCCGAGCGACAATTGCCACCTTCGCGCCTTTTGCGGCCAGCTTCAGCGCCAGCGCCTTTCCCAATCCACGGCTTCCGCCGGTGATTAACACTGATTTTCCATTTAAGTCAGACATTTCAACTACCTCCTTTTCTGGCGGGAGCATACGCGCGACTGGCTGATATGCCGACGAAATTGACAATATATTATCGGAATGCTAATTGGCTGATTATGGAAGACAAGTTGGCAGGACACATCGCGCAAAACATCAAACAGTTGCGGCAAAGCCGTAATCTTTCCCAGGAACAGCTCTCGCGAATGTCCGGAGTCCCACGGCCAACGTGGTCGAATCTGGAATCGGGCACGGCCAACCCCACGGTGTCTGTTCTGGCCAAAGTCGCCGCTGCGCTCCAGGTTCCGGTCGAAGAATTGATTAGCCCGCCGAAAGCCCAGGCGAAACTGTATCCGGCGGACACCATTCCCAAACAGCGGCGCGGCGGCGTCTTGATCCGCAAACTCCTGCCGGATTATTTGCAGGGGATGGAACTTGACCGTTTGGAATTGCCGCCCGGCGCGCAAATGACTGGCGTTCCGCATCGGATGGGAACGCGGGAATATCTGGCCTGCGAATCCGGCCACGTGGAACTGGTTGTGTCCGGCGAAAAGTATTCATTGTCGCCCGGCGATGTCGTCGTGTTTCGCGGTGATCAAAAACATTCGTATGCAAATCGTGGTTCGAACGTGGCGGTGGGTTATAGCGCGATTGTTTTAGGACCGGGGCGGATCAACTAACGTCCATTCTCCAATTCGTTTTCCTGTGGCGTGAACTTGCCGGACATCCGGGGGAACCATCATGATCGCAATCAGTCACGACAAAACGCATTCAAATCAAGGAATAGTTAGACGATGAGTTTGCCGACAATTTTCGCAGCCGGAACCGTCCCGGCGTATCTGACAGATGCCGTTGCCCTGTTGGTTGCCGGAGCGATCATCGCGTATATCAGTTTTCGATTCCGGTTGGTGCCGATCGTTGGCTTTTTGCTCGCCGGCGTGCTGATCGGCCCACACGCGCTGGGGTTGGTCAGCAACCGCGAATTGGTAGATAACGCCGCCGAAATCGGCGTTATCTTGCTGCTGTTCACCATCGGCATTGAATTCAGTCTGGACAAGCTGGCCAGCATCAAAAAACTGATATTCGTGGGCGGCGGGTTGCAAGTCGTGCTGGCTTCGCTGGCGACGATGGGACTGCTTGCTTTGTTTGGCGTGAACTGGCGCGCCGGGTTGTTCACAGGGTTTCTGGTCGCGCTTAGTTCGACAGCAATCGTTTTGAAAGTGCTGGGCGACCGAGGTGAAACCAATAGCGAACAAGGGCAAGTTGGATTAGGGCTGCTGATCTTTCAGGACTTGGCGATCATTGTGATGGTGCTGCTGGTGCCAATGCTCAGCGGCAGGGGTGGTTCGGCGCTTGGAATTGTTTGGGCCTTGGGCAAAGCGCTGGGAATCATCTTTCTGGTTCTGTTCGTTGCGCGACGCTTGATGCCGAAAGTGTTGGAGAAAGTTGCCGAAACCTGTTCGCCGGAATTGTTTCTGCTGACCGTCATCGCCATCTGTTTCGGCACGGCATATTTGACCAGTTTGGCCGGAGTCAGTTTGTCGCTGGGCGCGTTTCTGGCCGGGTTGCTGGTCAGCGAAAGCCGGTTCAGTCATCACGCGCTGGGCGAAATCATGCCCTTGCAGATTTTGTTCAGCGCGATCTTTTTTGTTTCCGTCGGCATTTTGCTGGATTTGCGTTTTTTGGTGATGAACCTGCCGCTGGCGCTGGCAGTCATCGCAGCGACATTGTTGATCAAGATCATTACAACCGGTCTGAGCGTAAAAGCGCTTGGATACAAATTGCCTGTGACGGCGGCTTCGGCGCTGATGCTGGCGCAGATCGGCGAATTTTCCTTCGTGCTGGAACGCGCCGGGCGCGAAGTCGGTTTAACACCAGCGGGAATGGACGCTGCCGGTTCGCAGGCATTTATTGCAGGGACCGTGATGCTGATGGTGCTGACGCCGTTTCTGATGCAGATCGGTTCGCGGCTGGCGGGAAAGATACAAAAGAAAACGAAGGCAAGGGCTATTGCCGAAATGGATTCCGCCCCATTGCCAGAACAGCTTCCAATGCTTAGGGATCATGTGATTGTGGCGGGTTATGGGCAGGCGGCGCGCAGGCTGGTTCACGTGCTGAGTGGGTCTGGCATCCCGTACATCATCACCACGCTCAGCCCCGGCGGTGCCAATGAAGCCGAAGCGCAAGGCCTGATTGTTCTGCGTGGGGATTACAGCAAGCGAAATATTCTGGAACTTGCCGAAGTTGAACACGCTCGAATGATGGTCATTGCCGATGACGATCCGGCAATGACGCACCGCGTTGTTGCCGTCGCGAAAACGTTGAATCCGGAAATGAGGATTGTGGCTCGCACTCGCTACATCAGCGACGCGCATCCGTTGATCGAAGCTGGCGTGGACAGTGCGATTGCCGAAGAAATGGAAAGCATTACCCGGCTGTTTACGGAAGTGATGGAGCATTACGACATTCCCGCAGCCCAGATCGAAGCCAACGAAAAAGCGATTCGCAGCGCTGGATACGCTGCTTTATTGCAACAGCCGAAAGCGGGCGAACCGCCGCCAGTGGTTTGCCAGATCAATCGAGATGGTTTGGCGCAATGCCAATTGCCACAACAGAAATCCACCGCTCAATCGTCAGCATTGATTGACGCATTGGCGGTCAGGCCGACCACGGCTGACCAAACACTGAAAGCGAATGATGTAGACACGGAACAAACCATTCTGTTTATTCCAACGCAGCAAGGAAATCTTTGCAGCCATCTGGCAGGAATTCATTCGGTCGTGCCCAGTGCGCGTGGCTGCGAAGAGTGTCTGGCAATCGGTGACACCTGGGTGCATCTGCGATTGTGCCTGACTTGCGGGCACGTAGGCTGTTGCGAATCGTCAAAAAACAAACATGCCACCGCACATTATCAACGATTAAACCATCCACTGATCAAATCTTTGACGCCGGGCGAAACTTGGGGATGGTGTTACGAAGATCAGATATATTTGTGATCTCTGCCCGCCCAGCCAGAAATGCTGGCGGCGGAAAGGACCTGTCATTGGGTTTATTTGAGCGTGGTCTGTCTTACAGACGCAAGGCGAAGGGCGAGATACATTGCCCGCCGGATCCAGAATGATTCAACCGGGAGTTTCGTTATGAGAATTGCGATTGCTGCGGGGTTGTTGTTGCTTGTCGCTTTGCTGGCCGGCGTGAAGTTTTTTCGGAATTCGATCAACTGGTCGTCTGCATCATCCGTGGCAAAAGCTGAAGCAGATATTGCGGACGTGTCGTTGCCCCGGAATGGCGATGGCAAGCGCACACCGGTAATCGTCGAATTATTCACGTCAGAAGGCTGTTCCAGTTGCCCACCTGCCGACAAGGTGTTGGCGGAGTTGGAAACCACGCAACCGATTGCCGGAGCGGAAATCATAGCTCTGAGCGAGCATGTGGATTACTGGAATTACATTGGCTGGTCGGACCCGTTTTCATCCGAAGCATTTAGCGCGCGTCAGGGAGCATACGCCGGAGTGTTTAACAACAATGGTGTTTATACGCCGCAAATGGTTGTGGATGGGCAGGCGGAATTTGTTGGCAGCAATGCTGAAAAAGCACAGACGGCAATTGCTCGCCTGGCAAAAATTCCCAAAGCTGAAGTGACAATTGATTTCGCGCAGGCGGAATCTTCTTCGACAATCAAGCTGAACGTCAGAGTCGCGAAACTGCCGAAGCTCAGCCCCAGTGATCTTGCCGAGGTATTACTGGCCATCACGGAAACCAATCTTTCTTCCCAGGTTGTGCGCGGAGAAAATGTTGGGCGAAAGTTGAATCACACGGCAGTCGTTCGTGAGCTGCGTTCGCTGGGAAGCGTTGCCAACCTCAACAAGCCGTTCGAAGCGGAAACGACTGCGCTGCTGGGGAAGGATTGGAAACGTAGCAACTTGAAAGCAGTGGCATTTGTTCAGGAACGCAGACAGAAACGCATTCTTGGCGCGGCGGTGATAAATCTGGCTGAAAGGTAACGCCATGAAAAATAAGAAGCTCTGGCTTGTGGTATTGCTGGTCATTGGGTTTGGAATCTTGTGGCGCTTTTTACCCGTCGGTGATTGGCTGGCTGATTTGCAAAACTCGATCAGGGGTTTAGGCGCGTTCGCACCGATTGGTTATGTGCTGTTGTACGTGATGACGACCCTGCTGTTGATTCCGGGCAGCGTCTTGACTGTTGGAGCAGCGGGTATTTTCAGCTTTTGGAAAGCGCTTGTGGTTGTCGCGGTTGGCGCAAATCTGGGCGCGCTCGGAGCGTTTTTGCTGGCGCGGACCTTTTTGCGAAAGCGTGTGGCGTTGTGGGCGGCAAGCAATCCCAAGTTCGCGGCGTTGGATCGCGCTATTGGCCGCGAAGGATTCAAGATGGTCTTGCTGGTCCGGCTTAGCCCTGTGTTTCCATTTACGTTGCTGAATTACCTGCTTGGGCTAACGACGGTGCGGACAAGTTCTTACGTGCTGGCAAATCTGATTGGAATGCTGCCGGGAACCTTTCTGTATGTGTACATTGGCGCGACAGCGCGCGACGCTTTGAGCGCAGGTTCGGGCGGTGTGGGTATGTGGCAGCTTGTGTTGCGAATTGTCGGTTTGTTGGCGACGTTGGCCGTCGTAGCGTTGGTGACGCGAACTGCCAGAAAAGCTTTGGCGCAGGCTGAACAAGAATCTATTGAAGCAGGTTCAAAACTCGAACCGACTGGAATTTGACCGATGCAAAGCTCCGCAGGCATTACAGATGATTCGATCAGTCATGTGACGTTGGCAGATGATCCGCATGACCGGTTGATGATTGAAAACTGTCACCCGCCAAATCACGTCAATCCGATTCCGAACGGAAAATACAATCTGGTGGCAATCGGTGCAGGCGCTGCCGGCTTGGTCAGCGCAGGCGGCGCGGGCGGTTTGGGCGCAAAAGCCGCCATCGTTGAACGTGCGTTGCTGGGCGGCGACTGTCTGGTGACAGGCTGCGTGCCATCGAAAGCCGTCTTGCGTGCGGCGCGTGCGGTTTACGATTTGCGGCGGGCGCGCGAATTTGGCATCAGGCTTCCCGGCGAAGCGCAAATTGACTTTGCCTTTGCGATGGAGCGGATGCGAAAGCTTCGTTCGCAAATCAGCGTCAACGATTCCGCCGCCCGCATGAAACAGAAATACAACGTTGACGTATTCCTGGGCGAAGCGCGGTTCATCAGCCCAACGGAAATTGAAGTTGGCGACCATCGGTTGGAATTTGATCGAGCCGTAATTGCTACCGGCGGGCGACCTGCTGAACTACCGATTCCAGGCCTGAAAGAAACGGGCTGTTACACGAACGAAACCATCTTCACGATTACCGAATTGCCGCGTCGGATGGTTGTCATTGGCGGCGGGCCGATTGGTTGCGAACTGGCGCAGGCCTTTCAGCGATTCGGAAGCGCAGTAACGATCCTCAACGACGTTGACCGTGTTTTGCCGCGCGAAGACCGCGATGCCGCCGAATTGATTCACCATCAATTGCTCAGCGAAGGCATACGAATCGAACATCAGGTGAAGATCGTTCGGGTTGAAGTTCGAGGCAGAGAGAAGGTTGTCGCTTATGAGCAAACAGGAAAGCGCCACGAGGCCATTTGCGATTTGATTTTGTCCGCTGCTGGCCGCGTGCCAAATGTCGAAGGATTAAATCTGGAAGCGGCGGGCGTCGAATACTCGCGCGAAGGCGTGAAGGTGGATGATTTTTTGCGAACGACAAATCCGAAAATTTATGCGGCGGGCGATGTTTGTTCGCGATTCAAATTCACGCATGCGGCGGACGCGACAGCCAGACTGGTACTGCGAAACGCGCTGTTCTTTGGTCGTGCGCGAGCCAGCCAGTTGATCATGCCCTGGGTAACGTATACCGATCCGGAAGTGGCTCATGTGGGGTTTTATGAAACGGACGCTCGTGCGGCAGGATTCGACGTGGCCACAATCATGGAACAGTTTGACGACAACGACCGGGCAGTTTTGGATGGAGAAACCAGCGGGTTTGCGCGTGTGCATTACGACCGCAAGTCAGGAAAGATTCTCGGCGGAACCATTGTCGCTCGGCACGCCGGAGAAATGATCAGCGAATTGACACTGGCCATCACGCACGGGCTGAAAGTCAGTGCGCTTTCCACAACGATCCACCCTTACCCAACGCAGGCCGAAGTGCTGCGGCGCATTGGCGACAACTACAACCGCACTCGCTTATCGCCAATCGTCAGCCGAATTTTCAAAAAATGGTTTGCGTGGAAGCGACGCTAATAGAAATTTCCTGCATTCAAGAATTTCAGCCGCGGATGAACGCGGATAAACGCAGATTTGCGTTGATTCGCGTTCATCTGCGGCTGAAATCAATGTGTGCTACTTGCCACGAACTTCTGACAGCATGACAGGCGCGCCGCTGCGAGCCTTGCTCAAATCCGCAGCTTCCATAAACGCCATAATTTCCAAGGTTTCTTCCGGCTGAATTGGCGCGACGCCTGTCTGGAAGAATTTGATGATTTCGACCAGCAGATTGCGGTAATCCACTTTCATCGGCGGAGTGGTTAGGCCATTGGCTTTCGCACCAAAAGCGATTGCTCCGTAATCCTGCTTTCCATCGCGAATGCCACGAAACGTGCCGATGCGGCCATCTTTCCATTTACCAGTGACCACATCAGTTCCGTTGGTATTCGTCCGTGTTACTGATTCGCAGCCTGTTCCCATCAAGGTGAACAGTGTTTCGACGCCGTGAATGCCGTACCAGAACAGGTCCGGGTGATGTGATTCCGTGGGCGAAGGGCTGAAAGCGATTGCTCCGACAATGCCGCCAAGTTCAGGTTTGTTTTTCAGCGCAACAATATCGGCTGCATACCGCAAGCTGGAAGAACTGAAAAACGGAGTTCCGCTTTCGCGGGACAGCCGAACGATCTCTTTGGCGTCGGCGTAACTGGCAGCAAACGGTTTATCAATAAAGACGCGCTTTTTGGCTTTCAGCACCGGGCGAACCTGAGCAAGATGCGGGCGGCCATCCACGCTTTCCAACAACACGGCATCCACTTTGGTCAGCAATTCTTCGATGGAAGCGACAATCTCGACGCCGTATTTGTCGTGGATTTCGGCGGCGAATTTTTCCACGCGAGTATGGCTGGATTCGACATCCGGGCTGCCGCCTTTGAAGGCCGCAACAACGCGAGCGCCAGGAATGGCTCCTGGCTCTTTGGGATCGTTCAGCAACTTGGTAAACGCCGGAACGTGCGAAGTATCCGTTCCGATGATGCCGATTTTGATTGTCTCCTGGCGGGCAGCCTGTTGGCGATTGGCAGTGAAAACCGAACCGATGATCAACAGCGAAAGTGCGAGAGCGAATAAACGGGCGAAATGTTTCATGCTTGGTTTCCAATCTAGGGTTTGGTCAACAGCGAGCTACTTTCAATGTCTAGATAAATTGTCGTGTTCGAATGTGTGCGCAACGCCGAAGCCGGATACATCGGTGAAACTTCGCGCTCGAAACAATTACGAACCGCTTCGGCCTTGCGGGTATCAGGCACGATGCAGATGATTTCTTTTGCTTTCAGAATCTGGCGAACGGACATGGAAATCGCCTGCTGCGGAACTTCGTCCATGCTGGCAAACCATCCTTCGCCGACTTGCTGGCGGCGACAGGCTTCATCCAGGTTGACGACAATGTATGGGGCTTCCGTCTTAAAATCCGCTGGCGGATCGTTGAACGCCAGATGGCCGTTTTCGCCAATGCCGACAAACGCGATGTCAATGGGCGCTTCGGAAATCAAATTTCCGATCACTCGGCAAACCTCATTGGGGTCGCGTTCACCGTTCAGCAAATGAAAGTTTGTCAGGCCGGCAGGTTCGATAAATCGTTCCAGCAGGTATTTGCGAAAACTGGCCGGATGCGTAATCGAAAGATTGACGTATTCATCCAGGTGAAACATTTCAACGTTCGACCAGTCAATGCCGGGAGTCGCAATCAATGCTTTCAGAAATTCAAATTGCGACATTCCCGTGGCGGCAATGATTCGCGCTTGCCCGCGTTCGGCAATGGCGCGTTTAAGAGCAACGGCAGCTTGTTTGGCAGCGGCTTGGCCAAGTTGGCTTTTATCGGCGAAGACTTTTAGAATCACGACGCTTTTTGCCTCTCAATGATGGATTAGTGGTGCAGCAGTAAAAGAAGCCTTAGCTTCCCATACGTGGCTGCAACAGGCAAGAAATCATCCGAAACAATTCAACACGAATTCAGTGAGGACACCTGATGAATCATTTGATCTCGCTGGCGGGATTCTTTGTTTTCGCCGCCATCGCCTGGTTGTTTTCTGCCAACCGTCGCAAAGTGGACTGGCGAACCATCGCTTGGGGAATGGGTTTACAACTGTTGATCGGCGCGCTGGTGTTTCGATTGCCCGGTTCCAGGCAGGCATTTTTATGGCTGAACGATGGCGTGATGGCGTTGCTGGATGCGTCGAAAGCCGGATCGGATTTTTTGTTGGGGCCGCTTTCCACAGGCAAAACGCAAGAGGGCAGACCGCTTGGGTTCATTCTGGCGTTTCAGGCCTTGCCGATCGCCATTTTCTTTTCAGCCTTTGCGGCGGCGCTGTACCATTTCGGCATTTTGCAATTCATCGTGCGGCTGTTCGCCAAGCTGTTTCATCGGACGATGGGCGTTAGCGGCGCGGAATCGCTTTCCAGTGCCGCCAATATCTTTGTCGGCGTTGAATCGGCGCTGGTCGTCCGGCCTTATCTGGAAAAAATGACGCGGTCGGAATTGTTGACGGTGCTGGCCACGGGAATGGGAACGGCAGCTTCGACCACCTTGGGGCTGTACGTCATTATGCTGGGCGACAAATTTCCACAAATCGCAGGGCATTTGATGTCAGCTTCCGTCATCGCCATTCCAGCGGCAATTGTCATGGCCAAATTGTTGTTGCCGGAAACCGAAACGCCCGAAACTGCCACCAGCATTCCGAAAGAGGAAGAAGCGACGCACGCGCGCAACCTGATGAGCGCCATTATCGAAGGTTCGATGGACGGGATGAAATTGGCTGCCGGGATTGCTGCGTTGTTGGTTGCTGGTTTGGGAATGGTTGCGCTGTTGGACAAAATCATCGGCTGGCCAAGCCACTGGTTGGGACTTTCGGAACCCTTGTCCATCGTCAAAATTCTGGGCTGGGTGTTTTATCCGCTGGCGGCGTTGCTGGGCATTTCGCGCCCGGATATTGCCGAAGCAGGTCGCTTGCTGGGCGAGCGCGTGTTGTTGACCGAAGTCGTTTCCTATCAGGATTTGTCCCAAATGGTCGCGAGCGGGCAGTTGACTGACCCGCGAACGGTCGTGATTTTGACCTATGCGCTATGCGGATTCACGCACGTGGCTTCGATTGCGATTTTTGTCGGAGGAACAGCAGCCTTGGCTCCTTCGCGAAGAGACGATCTGGCTGCGCTCGGCTTTCGCGCTTTGCTGGCGGCAACATTGGCGACCCTCATGACCGGTTGCATCGCCGGAATTTTCAGCGACGGCCAGGGCGTGATGATGGTTGGCCCTTAATCGGCCGTTACTGAAAATTTTTGACCAGAATAGGGTTGGCCGACCATAACCCTCCCACAACAGCCCATTGTTTGCCGTCAGGCGATTGTGATCGTTGTTGTCATTCCCAGTTCGCTTCGCCAGTTGTCTAATCCAAGCGCCATACCAGGCGAAGTCCTGCATTTGCCGAAAACCATTCACGCATTCGTTTTAGCGCAACGCCGTTACAGAGATTCCAATCGTCCAGCGTCAGGGGATTCTCCGCGCAATGTTGCCACGCTTATGTTGGAGTTCAGCCGGATCAAATTGCCGACACTGATTGCCTGGGGTGATCAGGATTTGTTTTGTTCCCGGAAGGATCAGGATGTTCTGACAACGACGATCAAAGAGGCGAAGCTTTTGATTTATTCCGGTACCGGACATGCACCGCACTGGGAGGGGGCCGAAACGATTTGCGGCAGGTTTAACAACCTTTGTCGAAAAGCTTACGCATTGAGCAATCAGACCAAATACTGGCTGGCGCTGACATCAAACTTTTGTGGCGAAGATCAATCGCATTGGATATAAGCGAAAAAAGATCGAGTCAGGAGCCGCAAACTATGCCGCAACAGAGCAGCTTACCTTCATTCGTCAACATCGGAAGCCGCACTGATGGGTTACAGGTCACGAAAACAAAGCGGTGAGGCCAAAGAATTCGAGGCAAGGAAAAGCAATCCCCAGTAGTCAGTGAGAGTCTGACCGTCGCTTTCGCTTCGATAATGACTCAGGAGAAGTAGAGACGTATGAATAAACTCAAAATACAGATTCGATATATAGCTCTGTTCGCATTGTTCCTGGCAATGCTGTTTGACTCCCTTGTTGTGTCGTCAGGAAAAGAAGTGCTCTCAACACAACCGAACCAAACTTCGCTGTTGGATACCGTCGCTGAAGAAGCGTACTTTTTGATAGACATTCAACCGCGCAAGGAAACATTCACAATCAAGTTGACCGATCCGGTCAAAATTCAAAAAGCGCGTGACATCTTGAGCGGGAAAGATCGTTCCACGCCTCATGTAGCCGGAAAGATTATCAAGGAATCAGCTTGCTACAATCCGCCTTGGAGCTTTCATCTGGATTCGCAAAGCATAGAGTTCTTCGCTTCAGCGATTGAAGTCTGTGACGCCAGCATTGCCTATACGGAAAGTTTTCTGGACGAAGCGGGCGGACACTTTCTTCCTGGCAATCAATGGTGTCCGTGGGGATCTCGGCTGGTGAAAGAAATCCCGCCGCCCATTTGCAGCAATTCCGTGACAAGTGTTTCTGCTGCAGATTACCAACGCGTGGGATTGTCCAGTGAATCCATCGTCACGGCTTTTGGCAATAACCTGGCGACGGCAACGGAAATCGCCAACACCTTGCCGTTGCCGACTTCGCTGGCGGGAACAACCGTGCGTATCACTGATGCAAGCAACAAAGAATTGCTTGCGCCGTTGTTCTTCGTCTCTCCGGGACAAGTGAATTACCAGGTTCCTTTGGGAATTGAGCCTGGACTGGCAACGGTCAGGGTGATGAATTCATTGGGTAATGTAGCGACTGAACAGACCCAGCTTCTGACAATCGCTCCCGGGTTATTCACCGCCAATGCCAACGGACATGGCGTTCCGGCGGCGGCAGTTGTGCGGATCAAGGCAGATGGCTCGCAATCGTATGAGCCTGTGGCGCGGTTTGATTCTACGCAAAACAAATTCGTCCCTGTCAAAATTGATCTTGGTCCGCCAACAGATCAGGTCTTTTTGATTGTGTTCGGCACAGGATTGCGTTACGCAAACCCATCATTGGTGGATGCCAAGATCGGCGACTTGCAGACGGAAGTGGCTTATCTTGGCCCGCAGCCGGATTTCAGCGGGTTGGATCAGGTCAATTTGCGTTTACCGCGCAGGTTAATTGGAGCAGGCGAAGTCACCGTAAATTTGATGGTGGATGATCAAAAAGCCAATTCAGTAACTATCGCAATTCAATAGTTGGCAGATTTTTTGCCGCACACTTTCAAGCTCAGGTTGAGCCAATTTTCCCATCAGTGTGGCTCAACCTGAATTTCAGTTTTGGTGGCTTCACAATATACGAAACCGTTAGCCAAACGCTTTCTCAGTAACCGATTTAGTATAGAATCCTTTCCGCTCTTATAAACTTATCATCGAAGTGATTGAAATCATTGGCCTAGAATCTACCGAAAAAGACAGGAACAAGGCATAAGCCTTGCTGTCTCAACAGCTCACCCCAACGATCTTCCGAAGAGATTGAAAACAAACTGTCGAGGTTTCGGTGAAGACCTCGATTTTGCGCGGAGGAAAAAGATGCTCTTTGCCACTGCTTCAGAATTGCTTGCAAGCCGTCGCCTTGTGCGAACGGTCTTTTTAATCGGTTTGCTGACCTCTTTGTTCACGCTGGTTGTCGCGCAAGACCAGGCTGTACGTGTTGCCCGCATCAGCCTGATAGAAGGCGAAGTCAGTTACCAGCGCACCGGCGATGGTCAAAACTGGTATGACGCTTCGTTAAACCTGCCGCTGAATGAACGCGACCAGCTTTATAGCGGCCCCGGTGGACGCGCCGAAATTCAATTGAGCGGGCGGAACCTTGTCCGCGTGAATCGCAATACCAACCTGCGATTTTCCCAATTCAACAACGGAACAATTCAATTTGCCTTGCCTGTCGGAAATGCGACATTCCGCGTGGACAGCCTGGATCGGCGTCAGTTTAGCGTTGTGGATGCGAATGATCTGGTGAAAGACGATCCGGTTTATTTCGAGGTGGATACCCCGATTGCTGCTGTCACGTTTTTGAAAGAAGGCATTTATCGCATTAACGTGCAGGAAGATGGCACCACTGAAGTCATTGTCCGACGTGGCCAAGCTGAAGTTTACAATCGCGATATTGGTGCGGTGGAGGTGAAACAAGGCCGCCGTATTGTTGTGGATGGGCGCGATGCCAACTATTTCCAAATTGCGCGCCTGGAAGACAAGGACGATTGGGATCGTTGGAATGATCGCCGCGATGACGATCTTTTTTCGCGAGCCGAAAATTCGCGCAGTGCGCGTTACGTTCCGGTCTCGGTCCCCGGCGTTTACGATTTGGATTCTTACGGTGAATGGTATGAATCGCCGGATTACGGTTGGGTTTGGTCGCCGCGCAGTGTTGCCGTTGGCTGGGCGCCTTATCGTGCCGGTTATTGGCGATATTACTCCGGCTGGGGGTGGACCTGGGTTTCGTATGAGCCTTGGGGATGGGTTCCCTACCATTACGGACGTTGGGCCTGGTATCGCAGCCGTTGGTGCTGGGTGCCGACGGTTTCCATTGGGTGGGGGTGGGCACCGCATCAAGTTGCCTTCTTTGGTTGGGGCAGCGGCTACAACCAAGGCTATCGTGATGGATACCGCGACGGACGATATGGTTGGTACGGCTGGTGCCCGCTGGGGCCGCGTGACCGGTATTACGGAGGTCGAGGTTCCACCACAATCGTCAACAACACAACCATCATCAATGCGCGCTCGCTGGACAATTACAATGCTCCCGGCGGAGTCAGCGTAATGGATGGCCGTAAGTTCGATAATGGCCGCGCGATCGTCACGCAAAATGACATCAAGAACCCGGGCGAAATCACTTTGCCGTCAGCGCCTCCCCGTGGAAGCGGTCAGCGACAAGTAGATAACTCTTTGCCAACCATGTTGCGTGACGAAGAGTTCAAACCTGTTCAATCAGTTCCGACTCGTGAGTTGAAGGTCGAACGAACTGAAATTGCGCGTCGGCTGGATGCTCCTGTGATTGAACGTCGGCCTGTGCCTGGATTGGATCGTCCCGGCACGCCAAGCCGGGGAGATGTTACTGGTTCTCCGACTCGTGATGGCCAGCCGGGAGCTGTGGCCCCAGGGCGTAGCGCGCCAACGCGAAATACAGAACTGAATTCCGCATCGCCGAATCGGATTCAGGACGGACAGGTGGTTCGCCCCGACCGTCAGCCGCGTGAAAGCGAGTATCGAACGGTTGATCGAATTCCCGCGCCAACGCGGAGCTTGCCGGAAAGCGAGCGAAACAGCCCGTCGCGCGATTCGGTTGACACACCACGTTCAACCCCAAGCCGTGAGGTGAATCGGGAAGCAGATCGTCCGTCACGCAGTGAATCACCGCGAACTTACGACCCGCCATCGCGCAGCGAATCGCCTCGCCGGTACGATCCGCCGCCATCACGCCCGGTCGAACGGCCTTCTTCGCCGCCCCCTTCGCGTGAATCCGCTCCATCCAGAAGCGAGCGCGCGCCGGAACGGCCCTCTTCGCCACCGCCATCGCGTGAATCTTCACCGTCACGTGATTCGGCTCCATCACGGAGCGAACGGGCACCGGATCGCCCTTCGTCGCCGCCATCGCGCGAATCGGCGCCGTCTCGTGAAGCACCGCCTTCGCGGCCTATAAAACCTTCGAACGATTAATGCCAGCGGGTTCGTTCGCATTCAACACAAAACGCCTGACAAGATTCATTTCCTGTCGGGCGTTTTGTTATTCGCGAACTTTTTTGATGCCCATTGCCTGCAACCGCGAAGCCAACGTTGTGGCTTTGACGCCTAACAATTCCGCCGCTCCCCCAGCACCGTAAATTTTCCAGTTTGCCGCTTCCAGCGCAGCCATCAGATTCTGGCGCTCTTGTTTTTCCCACTCGGCTTGGGTCACGAACGTAATGGTTGAAGCTTGAGGCGACGCGAAACTTTGCGTTGACGCTCCGGCTTCACCGTCCGGAAGGATCAAATTCAGATTTAACGCCTTTGTTCCGCAACTGGACAGGATCATTGCGCGCTCAATGACATTTTGCAGTTCGCGTACATTGCCCGGCCAGGTGTAATTTTGCAGCCGCTGCATTTGTTCGTCGCTGATTTTTAAATTCCCGCAACGCGCGCGTTGGGCCGCCTGCTGGATGAAGTGCCGCACCAGCAATGGAATGTCTTCCAACCGTTCGCGCAGCGGCGGTAGTTCAATCGGAAACACGCTCAATCGAAAAAACAAATCCTGCCGAAAGGTTCCGGCTGCGATTTCGCGGCGCAAATCGCGGTTCGTCGCTGCCACCAGCCGAACATTGGCGCGGCGAGTTTTCTCTTCGCCTACGCGCTCGAAAGTTCCTTCCTGCAAAACGCGCAACAGCTTGCTTTGCAAATCCAGCGGGATTTCGCCAACTTCGTCCAGAAACAATGTTCCGCCATCCGCCAATTGAAACCGGCCCACGCGGTCGCGAATTGCACCCGTGAACGCGCCTCGAATGTGGCCGAAAAATTCGCTCTCAAACAAATACGAACGCGTGCGAATGAAATGGTAATCGGTCGGTCGATCGATCGATGTAGGTATCGCGAGCGTTGGTCGAGGGCATGGCGCGCGCTGCCGACGGCACTGCCGGTACCGCACAAACGCCAGTGTTTCCTTTTGAAGAATGATCGATGACTTCGCGCAGAGTTCATTGTCGGTCGCGAATTGGATGACCATTCGAGGTTTGTGACGTTTGTGTGCGTTTTTGCTCTGTTCTGTTGAAAATCCGAACAAATTCGGTTTCGTGACAGCACCGCGCTGGAGCAAAGAATCATCAATCAGCTGAAGTT
>ERZ650309.692-NODE-692-length-16232-cov-5.514681_pt1 | contig 16232 bp, 14 predicted proteins | sample MGYA00376245_ERZ650309 | MGnify/ENA primary metagenome ERZ650309 (study PRJEB26733, sample SAMN07839294) | wastewater metagenome | biome: urban; feature: wastewater treatment plant; material: waste water | place: USA: North Carolina | collected 2016-04-26 ...
ATGATCAATCTCGCAGAAATCACCGTCGTCACGCGCTCCACTTTCGGGGAATATTCAGCCAAGTATTCGCTCAATGAATACTTCGTCGCTCACCCTGAGATGGTGCTGGGGCGTTTCGAGGAACGCAAAGCGAAGTGGGGCGACGAGCTGACGGTTATTGGCGGGGATGCTGAGGTTGTAGCAGCGGACATGCTGAAGCTGTGCCCTGTGTCTGCCGTAGAGCTTAATCCGTTGGACGCCGCGAACGCCAACACCGCTACACCTAGCCTACCACCTAGCCTACCACCTAGGCCAACACACAGCGAGCCCATCACAATACTCAACGAAGCAGCCATCCTCGCACAAAACATCTACACGGCAACAAAGCAAGCCCTCTCGTCAGGCGATGCCACTGCCGCACGTAGTCTGTACGACCAATTCACCACCCGCTTTGGTTCGCTTCGTGGAGCATTCGCCAACGGCACTCTCACCCCTTCACGCGAGGGTGCGCTCCTGCTCGCTCTTGAAAACGCACAGGGCAAGCCGTCGGCTCTACTGCTCGGGCTTCATCGCCCACCCGCAGCCCCGCTCAAAATCGACTCACTGAGCGATGCGCTCGCGATTTGCAACGACAAACACGGCACGGTGAATATTCACTTCATCGCTGAACTACTGGCCAAGACCCCCGAAGCGGTGCTTGACGGGTTGCTGACGCAGAATCTCGTTTTCAATGCGCCGCTCGGCTGTGTCAAGCCAGGTTTGGTGATGAGCAACGACTATCTGACCGGCGACATAGGCACAAAGCTTGCAGTAGCCAAACGAGCCGCGCAACACGATAGCACCTTCGCGCGCAACGTCGAAGCGCTCACGGCTGTGTTGCCGCCCCCACTCGGTCCTGAAGATATTGTCATTGGTTTGGGCGCTGAGTGGGTGCCAGAAGAGATCTACCGTGACTGGCTCTACAGCCTGTTTCCGGGTGAGTCTTGGGGCATCAACGTCACACACAAGGGCGGCAAATGGGGGATTGCGATCTCAAATCCTCGTCTCACGGGTGCCAACGTGGGCATTGCTACACCGCGGGTCGATGCTGTAACTCTGCTTGAGTCCGCGCTAAACAATATCATGCCGATCGTTTATGACACTGTAACCGATGGTAATGGCAACAAGCGTGAAGTTCGCAACGAAACAGCGACGATGGAAGCACAAGCTAGAGCGTTGGAGCTGCGCACTCGATTTGCATCTTGGGTCTTCGGTAGCACTCAGGGCAAGTCGGGTGAAACAGGGGAAGCCCGGTCAGCTCGTCTGTGTGCTCTTTACAACGAGCGTTTTAACACGATTGTGCCTCGGGACTTCAGTGGCGACCATCTGACGTTTGAGGGGTTAGCGACCCACATCAAGGGTAAAGTCTATCACCTCAAACCCCGTCAGCTTCGAGGAGTCGCCAAGATGCTACACGGTGGCACTCGGGACCGCTCGGCCTACCTTGTCTACCCGCCGGGCTTTGGTAAAACTGACCCAGCAATAGCTGGGGCTGTCAAGCTGACTCAGCTCGGACTGACGCGTAAGACGCTGTTCGCTGTGCCTAAGTCAGCACTTGAGCAGTGGCACCACCGCGCACTGGCCATGTTTCCGGGGCTGGCTGATGAGATTCTGTGCGCGTCCGATCGAATGTTTGGGCTACATGCTGCAAGCTGTGCGTCGAGTGCAGGCCAGGTAGCGCCCTCATCCGCGCTTGCCCGCCAAGTCTTCCTTGCTCGCATCGCCACAGGTGGCTGGCGCTACATCATCGTCTCCCACGAGCTGCTACGAGACATCGTGCTCTCTCAAGACAGCTTTGATCGCTTCCTTGCCCGCGAGCTGGCCGAACTACGCACCGTGCTGCGCGAAGCTGAATATTCATCGGTCGCCAATCGTGACGCCACCAAGCAGGCTCGTCGATCGCTTCGGTCAAGGGAAAGCGCACTTCAACGAGCCTCAGTGGCGCATAAGAAGCGCTGGGCAGCGCTGTGTGAGGGTGGTAAGTCTCCTGTGTCCTGGGAAGACTGCGGCATTGACCACCTGATCATTGACGAGGCACATGCCTTCAAAAACCTCGCAATCACAACTCGTATGGAGCGCATAGCCGGGCTTCCAACGGGTGATGGTAGCAGCCGCGCTTATGACTGCTATGTCAAGTGCCAGCACGTTCTTGAGCATGGGGGCCGAGTAACAGCGCTCTCGGGCACACCTCTCACCAACACAATCTGTGAAGCGTTCGTGTGGCTGCGCATGCTTCAACCGAAGCTGCTTGAACATGTTGGGCTCACCAGTTTCGACAGCTTCGCTTCAGTGTTCACCGAGGCTTACCCATCGGTGGAACTTGATTGCGTCGGAAAATATCGAACTCAGACACGATTGCGCTTCCACAACGTCCCAGAGCTGCTAAACCTATTGAGTGAAGCATGGGACTTCGTGAGAGAAACTCAGTGACCACAACCCCCATCCTCGCGACAGGCTGCGTTCAAGTCGTCTCGGTCGCTGCGAGCCCTGGAATCAAAGCATACAGCGTTGAGCTGGCGAAGCGTGCCGATCGCATTCGTCAAGGGCTGGTTGACCCCGAAGTCGATAACCTACTCAAAGTCACGTCAGACGGTCGCAAGGCTTCAATTTACAACAACCCACCGGGAATTTGGCCAGAATGCCCGACGAAACTGGAAGCTTGCGCTGACCGTATCTGGCGGCACTACATCGAGGCTGACTCACACGTCGGCACTCAGCTCGTGTTCTGCGACCTGTTTACGCCCAAAGCCCCTGACATGTCCGAGCTGGCTTATTTGGGCCACGAGGGCACCACACCTGCCGTTGAAACGCCCGAAGCTGAAGCGCTCGGCATCTACGGTCGTCTCAAAACCATTCTCGTTGCCCGTGGCATCCTCCCCAAAGAGGTTGTGTTCGCTCACGACTTCAAATCAGCCCGCGATCGGGGAGTGCTGCACGAGATGATTCGCTCTGGTGCTGTGCGCGTCTGCATTGGCTCGACAGCGCTCATCGGCATCGCCATCAACGTGCAAGATCGGCTCATCGCGCTGCACAATCTCGACTGCCCGTGGCGACCCGACGAACTAGAGCAGCGTATCAAGCGTGGGCAGCGGCAGGGAAACATGTGGGCTGAGGTACATGCTTATGTCTACGTTACTGAGGGTTCATATGATCCCGTAGTGTGGCAAATCGTCGAGGGCAAAGCTCGATGGATCTCCCAACTGCTCTCAGGCCGCACCAATCGCAAGAGCACTGAGGATATCGGCACGGTGGTGCTCACCGCTGCACTGGCGAAGGCTATCGCTCTCGGTGACTCTCGCGTGCTCGACAAAACCAAGCTCGAAACAGAGCTGACAAACCTTGAAAGCCGGTGGCTCACTTGGCAAGCTGGCCGGTCAGCTTTGCGTCGAAGTTTCGATACGTTGCCCGCTGAGATTGAGCGCCTACGTGCCCGAGCTGAATATTACGCTCGGTGCCTCACTGAGCGTACTGATGCGACATTGACGCTCTATCGTGCTGATCGTGACGGTGCCCCTTTCACTCCGACGACTTACCAAGAGGCCAACCTATACGTCCGCACCCTCTGGTACAAGTTCGTGAACTCCAGAAAGCCGGTGCTCGTCGGTTCCTGGTATGGCTTCAATTTGTGGCTCGAATCTCGTGAGCGCGGTGACTACGTGCTCGTGGCCATACCTGCTGCTGACGCACTCAACGGGCGTGACGGGCTGGCCGTATCAGGTGTCAGCTTCGAGGCTGCGATGCCCATCAACACGCTCGGCATGGCGCTTGACCGTAACGAGTTGGCCAGCGTTGTGAGACAGACAGAGAAGCAAATCACGTCGCTAACCGAGCGCCTGGCGTCGGTGCGTGCTCAGCTCGACGAGAAATGGCCTTATCAAAAAGATGCTAGCGCCCTACTTCAGCGCTACACTAAACTCTGCACCAGTGAGCCCCCATTGCCCGATGTAATGGGGTTTCGGTTTAGGTTTGAGTAGCCACCGCCCCAAGGAGATCTGACCGTATGCGTTCCGCTGCCGACGAAAAACGAATCCGAGAACGATGGCACGCCATCATGGCATACGTCATCGCCACCAAGTCTCAGGGGCAACTGCTCGACAGCAACATCGCGCCAAACCGCATGGCACTTTCTCGGTGGCGAAAAAACCCCCCAGCCCCTGAAGTGATTTGGGCCACGCTGCGGTGTCTCTTTGGCGATCGGGCATCCCAGATGTATGGAGAAGGCGATGCCTGGCTGAAGCATGTCACTCTCCCTCGGGACATTGGCACTCTACGGAGATCGCTTGGCATCACGCAGCTTCAGCTTGCTCAGGTGATTGGTGTCAGCCGCTTCACGATGAACAAGGCTGAGCACGGGCTGGCCTCGGATGAGACAGTTAACCTGGCGTGGCATGCGCTTCAGAAAATGCTGAGCGACGGCAAGCGGAATATTCACTTGCGCTAAATGTTACCTATGCCACACTAGGCATAACACTCAGCCCACAAGGACACATCAGCCGATGAACACCAACTTTCGCAACTATCAGTTCTTTCGCCCTTCGGATCTCAGCATCTACCGCGCCACCTCTCCCGATCTTCTCGGTGATGATGGTCGCGCCAGTCTGCCTCTGTCGGAAGTCCTCCTCGTGTCGCTGCTCACCAATCGCAGCGCCGTGGCCACCCGTGACGTGTATGGGTCAGGACCGATTGCGTGTGTCACCAATGCCCGGCAGCCCGTCGTCGCGACTGTGTGGGATGGTCGCGTGTGGATCGTAGATGGTCGCCAACGTGCCGGTGATGAGTCTCAGCGTGGTAGTCCAAGCGCGATTCAGGAGATCAATCGCCGCAGCAAGCAGATCTGTGACCTGGCATTCGAGCTGGTGCGTGAGAATCCAGCGCTCGCTGATCGTCCTGAGGAACTGCGTATCAAGACGCGCAACGAAGCGATCAACCGGCGCAATCAGCCTGTGTGGGCATGGGCCAACAGCGCCATGCTTCCGCTGTTCATCGGTGGTCGTATCGATCCAGGCTCCGATCTGCAAGCTGACGCGCTCGTCGAGTTCTACCCGTTCACCCCTGGCAGCGACGGCACCCTGGCTGGCGGTCCCACGTTCATCGAGTACGTTTCGTGGGTCGTGTTCGAGCCGGAAGACCGCAACCCGGTGAGCTTTGTGACTCAGCTCGGTTCGCTCAGCCTCAAAGCCGCACAGGTCGCCACTCCTCCCACCGAGGAGGCCAAGCAGTTCCGCTCGCTCACCGCACCCAAAGCGCCCCCGCGCCTGGCCAATGAGTCGGACGCTGAATATTCAGCTCGGGTTGGCAGCGGTCCTTTCGGCTCCGGTGTGCCAATCAGCTATGTCGCTGCGATGGTCGGCGTGGACAAGAACACTGTGACTGCTGCCCTGCGGCTGCTGACGCTTGAGCCCGAAGTGCAGGCTGCGCTCGATGCCCACGTTCGTGGCGAGGAAGGTCTGTCCAAGCGACAGGTTCAAGAGGGTGGCTTCTTCATCAAAGCACCCTCCGGTGAGAAGATTCCCAAGAGTCGCGAGGAGCAACTGAAGCTGCTCGACGAGCTGCGCGGGAAACGGGGGTTTGCTAAAGCATCTACCGAGGACGAGAGCACGGACGCTACTCCCTCGCGTGGCAGTGGTGGTAGCAGTGATGGCGGGGGCTCCAGTGGCGTGGCAACCCGTCGTGAAGTCTCCGTCACAGACTCGGCGCTTGATCGTCACAGCGCCAGCGAGCCGCGCGCTAAGGTTGGTCCCGACTCCCCGGCCACTGCTGGCGAGCTGCCCAAGGTCACGAAGCTCGATCCTGTGCTGTTCCTGGCTGTAAGCGAGCGCATCGACTGCGACCTGCAAGAGCTGACCCCGCTGGCTTCAGGGCTTTTGCCGTCCGGCAAAGAACAGACCGCTGAAGACGTGCTCGCCTACCGTTTGGTTGACATGGGCTACCAGATCACGCGCTACCTCGCTGGCGACCCGACCGCATTTGATGGCAGCACCTCGCCGTCCGTTCAGCGTGCCGTCGCCCTGGTCAAAGATGCCTTCAAGGAAGTGTTCGCTTCCCGAGGCGTCGCGATTCGTGCGGGGATCGGTGCTGTCTCGACGGGAGCTCATGTTCTCCCAGTCGCCGATCGCGCTCCGGCGGAAGTGATCATCACCCCGAGGGCTGGTGAGACGGTGGCTCAGGTGGTGGCATCTGCTGTGCCCGCTGTGCCCGCCACGCCCGCAACGCCTGCAACGCCTGCAACCGTTGACCCCGTTCCTGCTGAGCCTTATTGGCGCGACAACGCCCCCGTAACTTGGCCGGAAGGGTTCAAGAACGGCAAGCCAATCACTGCCGAAGCGGCGGTCGCTGCCGGTGAGCCCTCCCCGGAAGTTGCACCAGTGCCGACGGTCAAAGCAGCGCCCAAAGCCAAGCCCGTCAAGCTCGCTGCCACGGACAAGAGCACCAAGTCGTCCACCAGCAAGACGAAGAAGCCCAAGACCAAAAGCAAGCGCGTCAGTCGTCCAAAGGCTGCCAAGTAGCACCCCCACCAACCTGCGGACCAAGCACCTCCTATGAAACCTCTCTTCACTTCGTCGCGCCTTGACGCAATCTTCCGCTGCTCGGGGGCAGCGACGCTTCCACATATCGAGGAGGTTGAGCGCGACAATTCCACAGCCCTTGCGGGCACAAGGGAACATGCTGAGGTGCTTGGTCCAGCACTCCCCGAGAACCTTTATCAGTGGCTCTCGGAAGTGGGTGAACCTGTCTTTGAACAGCCGTTCCTGATGGACTTCTCCGACGTTGCGCAACCACAAGCGGAAGCTGTGACACAACCGGCGAAGCATAAAACAGCCGATCGCTACGTCGAAGTGTTGAGGGCGACGACAGGTGCAGGAACGCCCGACGCTTACGCGATTACCGTCAGTGAGCAAGGGATCAAGCTGCGCGTCGGTGATTTGAAGACAGGTGCAGGCCAGGCTGCGGGGCTCCTGCCACCCCCGGAGCGATCTTGGCAGCTCCTTTCTTACGTCCTCGCTGTTCTAGCGCGCCACAACTGGCCTGCGTCTGGCGCACAGATCACAGAGTGCCAGGTGGCTTTTTTCACCCGCGATTATGAAGCTGAATATTCCGCACAGCCAGACAGCGATCCCCAAGACCGTGACCACCTTTGGCGCATCACCTCCGCTCCACTCGACGAGCAACAGCTCTTGCAAGCTCTCGAATCCCTCAACGAGTTGACGCACCGACTGACACGAAATTTGCCTGTATGGCGTGAAGGAGCGTGGTGCAGCCGATGCACCGCCTTCCGTGCCTGTCCGGTGCAAAAGAGCCCTGTGCAGCGTTTGGGCATTGCTTTGGATAACGCTGAGACAACGCTGACCGAGCAAGATGCAGCGCAAGTTGCCACAGCTCTGCCCGCTGTACGCACGTTGCTTGAACAAGCTGAAAAGTTTCTCGATCGGTGGTGTGCAACTCGCGACCTACCACTCGCCGACGCAGGAACCGTGTTACGACGAGAGAAACGCACTCGTCAAGTCTTCACGCCTGAAGCTCCCGCACTTCTGAAAAAGCTGCTTCCTGGTCTTGCACCCATGATGTTGAGGGAGTCCGTCAGTGTTGGTCGCATCGCTGAAGCGCTTGGTGAGAGTGCTCCAGGTCCGCTTACCGCTGAGCTACTTGCGCATCTAAAGCGAGCTGGAGTGATGGAAGAAACTTCATCTTTTTATTTGCGTAATAAAAAGACCAGCGAATAATTAAAAGTGAAAGTGAGGCTTCTGGTGAACGAGAAAAACCCTACTTCGACGGTGCTGTTGGCCGACATTGATGCAGCTGTCGAGCGCGCTCTGGACCGTGCCAATTCCGACACGTTGCCGGTGAATATTCACTTGCTGCGTGAAATCGTAGGCGTTGGTGCCAGCGCCCCTTCCGGCAGCGGCAACAGCGGCAACAGCGGCAAGCAAACCGGGATGCCTCGCCAAAAGACTCCCGGTGCCGCTGGTTGGGATCTGCGCTATATTCCTCCTTCCGATTTCAAGGCGATGGACGCTCGCCCGGATAAGGCTGTGGCCAATCCCGCCGTTGGCGTCTCGGCACTTGGTGTGGTCACTCTGTACCAGGGTGGTAACGCACTTCTACCGACGGGCATCAGAATCGCTGTACCAAACGGCTTTGAAGCACAGATCCGCCCACGTAGCAGCCTCGCCGCCAAGGGGCTCATCGTCACCAATTCGCCCGGTACTATCGACAGTGACTATCGGGGTGAAGTCAAGGTGCTCATGACCATGACCCAAGCTGGTCCGGTAACGATCAAGCCAGGGGATAGCATCGCTCAGATCGTCTTCACCCCCATCTACGAGCCTGAGTTTAAGGAGTGTACGGCAACGGACTTCGACGAGCTGAAGACAGAGCGCGGTGCGGGTGGTTTCGGAAGCACGGGAGCTTAGTGAGATGGCCGAACCGACCACGCGCCTCACCACCGTTCAGGGAGTGAATATTCCCTGCGCTTTTTTCGATGAGAAGCCGATCTTTCCCGTCAGTAGTGACGAGCTAAAGGAGCTACCGGCAGCCTTCGTCGCCGCACAGTCTGCGTTTGAACGTGCAAAGAAGGACAAGGACAATCCCTTCTTTAAGTCGGTCTATGCGGACCTCGCGAGTGTTCTCGATGCCTGCGCTGCCGCACTGACGAAAAACGGGTTTGCTGTCATTCAGCCCGTAGTGGCGGTCAACGGTGAGGCATATCTGCTCACTCGACTCATTCACAAGTCCGGCGAGTGGCTGCAATCGAGCGTTCCCCTCACAACGCTGGATTCTATCAAAAACACCGCATCTGAAGCCCCCGCTCCATCGGCGGGCCTTGGTGTCGGGGATGAGGGCAAGAAGAAGAAATCGCCGGGTGTGCAAGCGCTCGGCTCTGAAATCACGTATATGCGGCGTTACTGTCTTTCATCGCTCCTTGGTATTGCAGCCGATGACGATGATGACGGGAATGCAGCAACAGCAGTACAACAGCAGCATCAGAAGTCGGCCCCTGCGAAGGGGATCGGCGGTCTGGGGCGATAACTACCGAAGGTGGTAAATGAACGCAAACACGATCAATCTGAACGAGCGCATCGAGCACATTCTCCGTCAACCGTTGGCCCATCCTGCATACGATATCCATGAGGCGCTGTTTCATGGCAATGCTCGTGCCAAACTGCTGCGAGCCAAGCTCACGAAGAGCGGCAATGGTACCGACCAGATCATCATCGAGGGAGTGATCACGTCCACCCTCACGTCGCCCGCGAAGAAGACCGCCGAGAACCCGAACGGCTGGGACACCATTGCCTTTGGTGAGAATCTGGACGCAGAAGGCATGCGCCCGATGCTGGGGCCAACCGATGTCACTGGCTACCGCTTTGTCTACGCGGGTTCTCTCTCGGAGGGCGTGGGCGCTGAGATGCTGTTCAACAACCTGACGCTGCTCGGTTGGAAGCCTGAGCGTGTGCAATCAGGGCTGACCGGCATCAGCCTGGCTGACTTCGTGCCGGAAGACGGCGCTGACTACGTGAGTGCGGAAGCTCTCGGCATGACCGATGAGGTTCAGGTGTCGATTCAACTGAAGGACGCCACCGAGAACTTTGGCGCTCGCATCCAGGTCAAGGGCTTCAAGCTGATCGATGTGAAGGTCGTCAAGAAAGAGGCCCTGTCCCTCGACAGCAAGTTCAGCGATCTGCTCAACCGTCGTCTGCATGGTCGTCTCGACTCCCGCAAAGAGAAGGAGCGTGAGCAAGCAGCCGCCACCAAGAGCACCGGGGGACGTGGCCGCGCTGCGCCTGCTGCTGCAAAGCCCGCTCTGGCTGCGCCGCCGACCGAAGTGTCTGATGACAATGTGCCGTTCTAGCTGATGTTGATGCTGAGGGTTGAATATTCATTGCGCAATTACTCAGCCCTCGCTAAGCTAGCGATTGACCGATAACCCGAACCAAGGAGAACAACTGTGGCAGGAAAAAAGAAAGACTTCAGCGAACTTCACAATGGCATCATCACCGAGCTGACTGGCGTGGAGAGAGCGCGCGGCGAGCTGCATGTCGCGCTCATCAACAAGTTCAAGACGCTGACCCTGGGCCAGCTTTCGACGCAGCTCAAGGCGCTGACCGACGAGGGCAAGCTGGTGATGTCTGGCGAGCGTCGCACGGCAAAGTACACTGTCGCCAAGACAAAGACCGTCAAGCCCACCAAGTCCAAGTAACCGACTGCGCGTTCTGCGCGCTGCGACACCCCACCCACCGGAGCCCCTATGCCCCGAGTCATTGCTTTCGACACTGAAACGGAGCTGATTGCAAGGGGGCGCCAAGTACCCCCGATCGTGGTGCTCTCGTTTGCCGAGCTGGATATGACCATACCGCGCGGGCAACCTCCGGTGCTCAAATCGAAGGGGCTCATCAGTCGTCACGACTATCTGGCATGGCTTCTTCCGCTCCTCGACGACCCTGACGTGATTCTCGTCGGCGCGAGCACAGCTTTTGATGTGCTTGTCACATCAGCTCTGTATCCAAACCCGGACCCAGACGCCCCAGCGTACAACGAGCAAGTGCTTGGCCGATGGTGTCGAGCATATGACCAGAACCGTGTGACCGACGTGCTCACACGTCAAAAACTGCTTGATCTGGCAGCGGGCTGCTATAGACGCGAGCAACTACCGACGGGCCACTGGCTACATCACAAGTACAATCTTGAGGCTGTCGCTTGGCGTCTGTGTCGGATGCGACTCAACAAGGGTGGTACGGGCAAGAAAATCAGCACAGCACTTACCCCCGAGGAACAGGACGAGCTGGCGGCGAATGATAGTAGTACAGACGCGGTGGGGGACAGTTGGCGTCTGCGCTACTCCGAGCTGAAGGATGTGCCAATCGAGCTGTGGCCAAAAGAGGCCCAAGACTACGCGCTTGACGATGCGGTGGCGACAGCTTTTACGTGGTGGGAACAAGAGTCGGGACGCCCGACGGCAGTTACGCCCGCAGCCATCACACCAGCGACAGCAACAGCAGACGGCATCAACATCAGCTCAGGCTCGACGGACGCCAACGGACTTGGGGCTGCACTCTCAAATATGACCGAGCTGGCGTGTCGCAAAGGAACGCTCACTCGGTCTTACCCTGTTGAATATTCAGGCATCATCTGGCTTGACGCAGAAGCGGCTTATCAAGCACTTAAAGAACACAGCGCCGAGGCCACCGAACACAATGATCGGCTGATGTCTAAAATCATCAGCGCCAAGTTTAAGCAGCACGATCGTATCTTGCGTGCTGTGGCTCAACGAGGTGGAGCTGCTTGGATCAAGCGTTGTTCGCACTTTGTTGAGGCTAAGTCGCCACAAGTGCAAGCGTGGGAGGGGCGAGGCACACAGAGTCGGTTTATTCGCAACCTAATAGCGGGGTTTGAGGATGCGTTCGCAAGCGTCAGCATCGCTACACCTGGCCTGCATCCATCAACCAGCGCACAGGGTTTAAGCTCCCACACTACAGCCCCCACCACGCCAAATCTCGTCGGGGTAGCTGGCTCGTTGTGGAAGCGCGTATACGAGAACTTCTCAGCCAACGAGGATCCCCTTCTCGACGAGCACCGCCAAGCCCGTTCTGCGCTCTGGTTGCGGGCCATGAGTGCTCACGGTTTGCGCACGGACCCGAACGCAGTGGAGCGCTTCGCCTCGTGGGTAGAGGGAAAGTATCATGAGATAACACAACGCCTCGTGACGGCTGGCTTGGTGCGTGTCGAGTACCACCTCGACAAAAAGGTTCTCGCTGAGTGGGTCACTGCTCGTTGTCGAGCGATGAACACTGAGGACGTGGGCACGCTCAAGAAGGCGCTCATTCACCTTGCCGGACTCCTCGGTGAAGACGACCCCGACAGCGCTGTGGTGTTATGTGCTGCCAACTGGCTGCAAATCGTGCGGACGTTGCGGGCTGGCACTGCATCAACCAACGGCGATGGGGACACCCTGGAATCAGCCAAGCACGACGTTGCTCGCATGCAGTTTGAGACGCTGGAGAAACACGGGCTCGCGAATCGCACCTACCACCGTGACACCAAAGCGGCAGCGGCAGCGATGGTTGCAGCTTGCGAGCGGGCGGGGGTGAATGTTCCCCGCACTGAGAGTTACGACCCCGGCAAGCACACCGAGTTTCAGTGTGTAGCTCTCGATAAAGAAGCTTGTGGCAGCGTTCGCGATGGAGACACCGACGGAGCCCTCGCCGACTATGCTGAGCTGTCTCACTTCGGCAAGATGCGCTCCGCCGACGTACCAGTGCTGCGCGGTGGTGTCATAGCTCCGATTCACACCCACTTCGAGGAACTGCTAGAGACGGGCCGCACCGGAAGCTCTGCCCCCAACGTGCAGAACGTGGCACGAGGCGACAAGGACCGCCCCGGAGCGCGAGAGTGCTATATTCCCCGCGAGCTGATGTGGGACGCTGCACAAGGCATTCTGGTGCCGTCCGTGATGGTAGACAGTGACTATGCTCTTGGTGAGCTTCATACGCTCGGTCAGGCGTGTCTGTGGTTGCTTGGACACTCGAAGCTGGCAGAAGCACTTCAGAGCGGACGTGACCCTCACACTGCGATGGCGTGTGAGATTTTAGGCATCCCCTACGAGATGGGGAAAAAGCTCAAAGAGCTGAAGGATGCGGACTTCGACAACGCCCGCAACTCAGGCAAGGCGATCAACTTCGGTAAGCCTGGTGGCCTCGGTGTCGAGACGATGCGCGCCTACGGTATTCGCAGCTATGGTGTAGACCTGCCTACACGCTGTGCTTGTCCTGACATCACACTCCCTTCTTGCAAGTGCCGCACCTGGGAAAAACTGCTCAAGTTGTGGGAGTCGCTGTGGACCGAGATGCCCGCTTACTTTCGATGGGTGGACGCTCAACGGGCCAAGGTGACACGAGCGGTGGGGGGTAAGCTCAGTGGTTGGCTCGATGGCCAGGGACTCGGTAAAGGCAGCGGTAAGAGCACCAAGCGCGAGCAGCTCTACAACATCCGTCAACCGTTCTCTCGTCGTCTACGTGCTGGTGCGACCTACTGCTCGGGCTGTAACTCGGTCTTTCAAGGACTCCTCGCCGACGTGGCAAAGCGTGCAGGTTGGTATCTGTTCAAAGCTTGCTATCTATCGCCCTCAGTGCTGTTGAGCCTGAATATTCGGCTACAGGACAAACCACACAAGACGCGAGAAGAGTACGAGCTGAATATTCACCAAGCCGCGCCGATCTACGGCTGCCGTCCGATCAACTTCATTCATGATCAGTTTCTCGTCGAAGCCCCCGAGACACGAGGCGACGCAGCGGCGAACGTCACCGGGCTGCTGATGGACCGTGCTGGGGAAGAGATTTTGCCGGACGTGCCAGTGAAGTGCGAGCCGATCCTCGCGCGTAGGTGGTCAAAGCGAGCGGGCAAGGTCAAGGACAAAGAGGGACGATTGTTAGCTTGGGAGATGGACGCATTGGCTCGGAGCCGATAGCTTTATAAAGGACAAACATGAGCTACAAAATACCTTTTCGAAATGGTGATCAACTTCATTATCCTGATAACTATCCGACGCCGCCTGAATGGCATGACAACTTCGAGTTTGAAGGTACGCTAACTTTTACCGGTTTTCATCGTGGAAGAAGTGCTGCCTATGCAGAATTTATGGATTGTAAAGGTGCAACCTTTACAATGTTCCTGAAGGATTTGGAAGAGGTAATTAAATGCCGTGGTGTCGCATGTGGCAAAATCCAAGCTCGGTGGACGTTTTGCAAACGTGGCGCAAACTACGGTCTTTGTCTAGCTTAACGCTAATAAATCAAGTAAGCTAGACATGGCCTGCTGTCGAGATGAATGCACAGCACACAGCGCCATCACCCCTAACGCCAACAAGGAACCCCGTGAACACTACCACCCACATCTTCAATCGGCACCAGCCCCGCATGAACTTCATCGGCATCGATCTTGAGACGACCGGACTTGACCTGTCGCGAGATCGCATTGTGCAGTTTGCTGCCGTCTGCAAGGGGCTCGAAAGCATTTGCGTCAACATCAACCCTGAGTGTGTGATCCCCAAAGAAGCGAGCGAGGTTCACAAGCTCACCAACGAGAGCCTCAAGGATGCTCCGAAGCTGCGTGATGCGCTGCCTACGATCATGGGCGCAGTCGCTCTGAGTCTTCAGCCGCAAAACGTCCTATTCGGCTATCGTATCCGTCAGTACGATTGGCCGTTGCTCCAAGCGCAGCTTGCGGAGTTGGGCCACATTGGACCCACTCCGATGATGGTGGACGTGTACGATCTGATGTGCTGGGAGCATCGCAACCTTGCCAAGCGTCGCCTCGTTGACATGGCTGCTTTCTACGGTGTCGAGTTCGAGGGGGAAGCCCACAACGCACTCGCTGACATCAACGCGACGATGGCACTGCTTGAGGCGTTTCGCGCTCGATTGAACATCCCCAACGATCTCAAGGGTGACATGCTACTTGTGCGGCTGTCGGTTCTGGCCGGTGTTCGCTGTGATGCTGAACATTCAGCTTGGGGGCGCTTCCTTTACCGCGATCGTGATTCGTGGGCTGAAGGTGGACCGCTGCGGCTTGGCTTCGGGAAGTATTGCGGACACACGCTGGCTGAGGTGCTGGATAAGGATCGTCGCTACTGCACTTGGTTCGTGGAGAATTGCTTGGGCGACGCAAATAGCGCGACGCAGAAGATATTTCGCCAAGCATGGGGAATGGCGTAGATCCCCCAGCCATACGGAGCCACATGACACGCAAAGCCCTAGATCTTGCCCTCAGTGCTAGCGACGGTTGCCAACGATGCAACCGCAACCAAACTAGGCGCTCCGTGATAAGTGGGGGCTATCGTCGGGATGCTCGCCTGGCAATCGTCACTGATGCCCCCTCGTTTCAGGACGATCAACACGGGGTTTTGCTCATTGGTTTGCACGGTCGCATCCTCGATGATGTGCTCGCTGAGTGTGGGGCGACTCGCGAGGACGTGTTTACCACCTCTGTTTTGCGTTGTGCAAGCCCTAGCAAGCCGCAAGTGTCCGAGGTAGAGGATTGCTCGGGCTACCTACTAGACACGCTCACAGCCCTTGCCAGTAACGATCTGCGTGCTGTGATAACCCTTGGCCAAGTCGCGACGCAGGCCGTGTATGGCTCGGCAATGCGTGAGTTGTTTTGGTCGGAGGTTCGGGGAGGGACATTTGAACGGTGTTTCGGTGGTGCAGGTAGAGTGGTGCGCATAACCCCAACGTGGCACCCACGGGATGTGATCGGCAACCGGGAGCGTTTTGCAGAAATGGTTGCGCACTTTCGTTACGTTTGTGCTAGTCTTGAGAAGTGAGCGCGAAAGCTCGACGTAGTGAGGGTAGTATGGACCGTGTAAGTGTCAGTATCACCAATTTCGACATCCAGTGGGATGATCGCTTCGTTGCCGCATCTATTCCGAAGGCGCTGCAAGAGCAGATCGACGCCGTCGATCCACTCACCTACGAAGTGATCCGCCACCGCCTGATCGAGGCGTTCTGTGAAATCCGGCTCAGGGGTCGGTCGGTTTTCACGCAGGGCCTGGGCGAGGTCGTTGAGTTCCTGGTTCATTTCGAAATCCGTTTCGTTGTCGCGGCTCATTTGGCCACCTCCTCGTTCGATCCGGAGCCATCCGTCTTGAGTGCGCTCCGCAGTCGGGTCATTGCCCGGCTGAGCCGGGTCCCCACGTTGGTGGACGAGTAGCCGGTCGCTTCAGCTATTTCGTTGTTGTTCAGCCCGGCAAAGAACTTGAGCGCGACCATCTCCCGATCGGCCGGACTGAGGGTTCCGAGTGCTTCAAAAAGTTCGGCCCGCTGCTCCAGCGCAACCACCCGTTCCTCGACCGAAGCCGGGCTGCCGGCCACCGAGCCCGGGGCCTCCAGCCCGCCAGGCTCGGTCGCGGGCACTTCCCGCTTGCGTTTGCGCAACTCGTCCAGAGCCGCATTGCGGGCAATGCCGAAAAGCCATCCCCGGGCCGACCCACGCTTCGGATCGAACCGGTCCCATTTGCGAAAGGCCCGCTCGAAAGCAAGCGCCGTCACATCCTCCGCAGCCACCCGGTCACGAAGCAACCCGGCGACATACGCATAAAGGTCATCCCGGCTCCCCCGATAGAGATCCTCGCAGAGAGGCCGGGGCCCGGTCTTCGGTCCCGAGGACGAAACAGGTTCAGGGACTGCTTCCAGCATGCCGTTCATACCAACACTACGGCCGACTCA
>ERZ650309.693-NODE-693-length-16214-cov-5.512346_pt1 | contig 16214 bp, 31 predicted proteins | sample MGYA00376245_ERZ650309 | MGnify/ENA primary metagenome ERZ650309 (study PRJEB26733, sample SAMN07839294) | wastewater metagenome | biome: urban; feature: wastewater treatment plant; material: waste water | place: USA: North Carolina | collected 2016-04-26 ...
TGAATTAGCTCGGTGGATTGACGCAGTTTAGACATGACAGGCCGTACAAACGTTGGAGAAAAAACAGATTAACAAAGTCACAGCACAGACGCTGTGCAGTTGCTGTCAGCAAGCTGCCAAAATCAGTTGGCATGATGTCTGCAAGACACAACTCAGTCATCAGGAAAGGATATGTCATCCGTGCTTCGCGTTCATTTTTTTCAGCATATTCGTGGCGAAGGAGTGGGGAGCTTGGCGGCTTGGCTGCACGCATGGGAGGCCGAAGTCACGTGCACGCCCTTTTATGAGATTCCACAAGGTCAAGGCGTGGTGGATTTGCCCGATCTTGATGATGTCGATGTGCTGATCATCATGGGTGGGGCGATGAGTGTGAATGATGAAGCCCTATACCCATGGCTGATCGACGAAAAAGCATGGATTGGTGCCTATATTGCCAAGCAAAAACCCGTAGTCGGCTTATGTCTAGGTGCGCAGCTGATCGCCAACGCCCTCGGTGCAACAGTACGCACTCACATCCGTAAAGAAATTGGTTGGTGGCCTGTCTTTGCCATCGAACAGCCCATCGGACAAGCGTTTGTGTTCCCATCAACGATTTGTGCGCTCAGTTGGCATGGTGACACGTTTGATCTCCCCCAAGGAGCCACCTTGCTGGCTCGTAGCGCAGCCTGTGAGCATCAGGCTTATCAATATGGTCAACATGTGTTGGCATTTCAGTTTCACCCCGAAAGCACCCCAGATAATCTAAAATTATTTCTCTCAGATATTGATTATCAAGACTTTGCAGGCGATGATCGGTACATCCAACCACCTGACGTCCTCAGCCAAACCGTCACGGATGCTGCCCGTTTTTTGCCTGCCAATATGCTGCTTGAGCGCGCCGTTGAATTTGTGCTGCAAGCGTCAACTCACTCATCCTCACCATAATAAGAGCAAAGCGGGGTGTGTTATGCCGTCACTGCCACCACAAGCCATTCAAGCGCTAGAGCAAGGCCAAAAAATTGAAGCCATCAAAATTTTACGTCATCTTGAAAACTGTGATCTAAAAACCGCCAAAGATCGTATAGATGCCTATATGGCAGAGCATCCCGAACTTGAACGTCAGCCCATCCGCAATCAAGAGCTCGGTTGGTTGGCGATTGGTTTTTTGGTGGTGGCCGTGGTGATGGTCATTTTGCTGCATTAATGCTGCAACAAGCATCAACATCCACCGCTCAAAACCGCCTAAAAAATACGCATAATATTCTTACGAACTGACTTCGCTTGCTCTTGTCTTTTTATTCGCCTCCCCCTACAATGCACCACCTTTAGAAGGCCAACCCTTGCATATTGATTGCGCAAGGCTTGTGCCAACAGTCGGGGCATCGATCTCGACCTTGGTGAAATCACCGTCTTTGCCACCTGTCTATAATACAGGATGGACAAGGACTACTCTTTTTTTGGCTTGGAGTTGCTGGCATGGCTAACCAGAGAATTCGCATTCGCCTGAAGTCGTTCGATCACCGTTTGATCGACCAATCGGCTCAGGAGATCGTCGAGACCGCCAAGCGTACCGGTGCGCAAGTGTGCGGCCCGATTCCGATGCCTACCCGCATCGAGCGCTTTAACGTTCTGACTTCGCCGCACGTCAACAAAGACGCGCGCGACCAGTACGAGATCCGTACCCACAAGCGTTTGGTCGACATCGTTCAGCCAACTGACAAAACAGTTGATGCTTTGATGAAACTCGATCTGGCTGCTGGTGTAGACGTACAGATCGCTTTGGGTTAACGGGTTTTAGCAAACCGCATTTTCTAAGGATAGGCGGGTTTGCTACTCAACAAGAGGTTTAAGCAAATGGCTATTGGTCTAGTCGGTCGCAAGTGCGGGATGACCCGTGTCTTTACAGACGCCGGCGTCTCCGTGCCTGTGACGGTGATCGAAGTCGATCCCAATCGCATTACCCAAATTAAGACCCTCGAAACTGACGGCTATCAAGCTGTACAAGTAACGACTGGCGAGCGTCGCGAATCACGCGTGACTGCTGGTCAAAAGGGTCACTATGCCAAGGCTGGCGTTGCCGCTGGTCGTGGTCTGTGGGAATTCCGCGTCAATGCCGCAGAATTGGAAGGTCGTGAAGTCGGTGGCAACATCAGCGTCGATCTGTTTACCGTTGGTCAAGTCGTTGATGTGACTGGTCAAAGCAAAGGTAAAGGCTTCCAAGGTGGTGTTAAGCGTTGGAACTTCCGCACGCAAGATGCTACCCACGGTAACTCGGTTTCTCACCGTGTACACGGCTCGACTGGTCAAAACCAGACGCCAGGTCGCGTATTCAAAGGTAAGAAAATGGCTGGTCACATGGGTGACGAGCGCGTAACCGTGCAAGGTTTAGAAGTTGTATCTATTGATGCTGAGCGTAACGTTCTGGTCATCAAAGGTGCAGTACCCGGTGCAATCGGTGGCGACGTGATCGTTCGTCCGTCGATCAAAGCCTGAGGGAATGAACGTGAATCTGAAGACTGTTTCCGGTGCAGCGGTTGAGCTGTCCGACGTTGCCTTCGGCAGAGAATTCAACGAAGCGCTTGTGCACCAAGTCGTCGTCGCCTATTTGGCTGGCGGTCGTCAAGGCAGCAAAGCGCAAAAATCGCGTAGCGACGTTTCTGGCGGTGGCAAAAAGCCATTCCGTCAAAAAGGAACTGGTCGTGCGCGTGCTGGTTCGATTCGTAGCCCAATCTGGCGTGGCGGCGGTAAAACTTTTGCAGCCCGTCCACAAGACTGGTCACAAAAAGTCAACCGTAAAATGTACCGTGGTGCTATGCAGTGCATTCTGGCCGAACTGGTTCGTCAAGACCGTTTGGTATTGGTTGAAGAGCTGTCGGTTGCGACACCTAAAACCAAAGAACTGCTGGGCAAGCTGACCGAACTCAATGCCGTCAAAGCATTGATCGTCACCGACTCGGTTGACGAAAATCTGTATCTGGCTGCCCGCAACCTGCCACATGTTGATGTCATCGACACCGCCGCCGTTGATCCGGTTAGCCTGATCGCGTTCGAAAAAGTTGTCATGTCCGTCAACGCTGCCAAGAAACTCGAGGTAGAACTGGGATGAACAACGAGCGTCTGTATCAGATCCTGTTGGGGCCAGTGTTCTCTGAGAAAGCCCAACGTCTCGGCGACAAGCTGGGCGTGCAGGTTTTCAAGGTTGCACCAAATGCCACCAAACTGGAAATCAAAAAGGCTGTCGAGCAACTGTTCGGCGTCGAAGTACAAGCAGTGAATACTGTCAGCATTCGTGGCAAAACCAAGCGTTTTGGCAAGACTGTTGGCCGTCGTTCCGACATCAAAAAAGCATACGTCACGCTTAAAGCCGGCCAAGACATCGTCGTGGCTGATACTGCTGAAGGCGCTGAAGCTGCTGCTGCGGAATAAGGACGAGAATCATGCCTATCGTAAAATGTAAACCGACTTCCCCCGGACGTCGTTTCGTCGAGAAAGTCGTCCATCCGCATCTGCACAAAGGTCGTCCATTTGCTGCTCTGGTTGAGAGCAAAAAGAAGACTGGCGGTCGTAACAACAACGGTCACATCACCACACGTCACGTGGGTGGTGGTCACAAGCAGTTGTATCGTCTGGTTGACTTCAAGCGCAACAAAGACGGCATTCCTGCGACTGTTGAGCGTATCGAATACGATCCAAACCGTACCGCACACATCGCCCTGCTGAAATATGCAGACGGTGAGCGCCGCTACATGATCGCCCCAAAAGGCCTGAATGCTGGTGACGTGGTACAGTCTGGTGATGACGCCCCAATCCGCGTTGGCAACTGCTTGCCACTGCGTAACATGCCACTCGGTTCGACGCTGCACTGCTTAGAGCTGAAAATTGGCAAAGGCGCACAGATCGCTCGTTCGGCAGGTACTTCGGTACAGTTGCTCGGTCGTGATGGTAGCTACGCCATTGTTCGTCTGCGTTCAGGCGAAATGCGTAAAATCCACATCGACTGCCGCGCTGTGCTCGGTGAAGTATCCAACAGCGAAAACAACTTGCGTTCGCTTGGTAAAGCCGGTGCTGCACGCTGGCGCGGTGTTCGTCCGACCGTTCGCGGTATGGCCATGAACCCGGTCGATCACCCGATGGGTGGTGGTGAAGGCCGTAACAAGGGCTGTCACCCAGTGTCACCATGGGGCCAGAAGAGCAAGGGCTACAAGACCCGTAGCAACAAGCGTACGACTAACATGATCATTCGTGATCGTCGCGTCAAGTAAAGGAATCTGAATATGCCTCGTTCCCTGAAGAAAGGCCCGTTCGTCGATGCGCACTTGTTCGCCAAGGTCGAAGCGGCTCTGGCCAGCAACTCACGCAAACCAATCAAAACTTGGTCGCGTCGTTCGATGATTCTCCCAGATATGGTCGGTCTGACCATGTCGGTACACAACGGTCGCAACCACGTTCCGGTGATCATTACCGAACACATGGTCGGCCACAAACTCGGCGAATTTGCGCCAACCCGTACCTATCGTGGTCACGGCGTTGACAAAAAATCCAAACGGTAAGGTGCTCAAAATGGAAGTAACTGCCAAATTGCGCGGTGCCGCCATCTCGGCCCAAAAGGCACGCTTGGTCGCTGACCTCGTCCGTGGCAAGCCGGTTGGACAAGCACTCAATATTCTGTCGTTTAGCAACAAAAAAGCAGCCACACTCGTTAAAAAGTGCTTGGAATCTGCGATTGCCAACGCAGAACACAACAACAGCCTCGATGTTGATGATCTGAAAGTTTCGACCATCTACGTCGATGAAGGCATCACCCTGAAGCGTATCATGCCACGTGCCAAAGGCCGTGCTGATCGCATCAGCAAGCGTACATGCCACATCACCATCAAGGTAGGGGTTTGATATGGGTCAGAAAGTCCATCCAATCGGCATCCGCCTCGGTGTTGTGAAGCGTCATAACGCCAACTGGTATGCCAGTCCAAAAAACTACGCCGACTACCTGTTGAAAGACTTGGAAGTCCGTAAGTTCTTGCTGGACAAGCTGAATGGTAAAAGCAGCAAAGACGTTAAAGGCAAAGACAGCAAAGACAAAAATGCTGGCAATGCCATGGTCAGCAACATTCTGATCGAACGTCCAACTGGCGCTGCCAAAATCACCATCTCGACTGCGCGTCCTGGTGTGGTGATTGGCAACAAAGGTGCTGAAATCGAGAAGTTGCAACGTGAACTGACCCAGATCATGAATCTGCCAGTTCAAGTCAACATTCACGAAATTGACAAGCCTGACTTGGAAGCCACCATCGTTGCTGAAGGCATTGCCTCGCAGCTCGAAAAGCGTGTGATGTTCCGTCGCGCCATGAAGCGTGCGGTGCAAAACTCCATGCGTGCTGGCGCTAAAGGGATCAAAGTCGAAGTGTCGGGTCGTTTGGGCGGTGCAGAAATTGCCCGTACCGAATGGTATCGTGAAGGCCGTGTGCCCTTGCACACCCTGCGTGCTGACATCGACTACGCCACTGCTCGTGCAGAAACCACCTACGGTACCATTGGTGTCAAAGTGTGGATCTTCCGTGGTGAAATCCTTGGCGGTATGAAACAGGTCATGAACCCTGTGGCATCCGAAGAAACCCGTCCAGCCAAGCGTCGCGGTGGCCGTAACGATGGTGACAACCGTCGTAACAACGATGGTGAAAACCGTCGTGGTCGTGGCGAAGGCCGTGGCCGTCAGGCAGACAAAGGGGAATAAACCATGTTGCAACCGAAACGTACCAAGTTTCGTAAGGTGCACAAAGGCCGCAACACCGGCCTTGCCCACCGTGGTAGCACCGTATCTTTTGGCAGCATTGCACTCAAATCGGTAGAGCGTGGTCGTATGACTGCTCGCCAAATTGAAGCTTGCCGTCGTACCATCTCCCGTCGCATCAAGCGTGGTGGGAAGATCTTCATCCGTGTATTCCCAGACAAGCCGATCACTGAGAAGCCACTGGAAGTCCGTATGGGTAACGGTAAGGGTAACGTGGAATACTGGGTTTGCGAAATCAAACCAGGTAAGATCCTTTACGAAATCGAAGGTGTTTCTGACGAGTTGGCTCGCGAAGCGTTTGTACGCGCCGCTGCTAAACTGCCGTTCAAGACCACCATTGTGACCCGGACGGTGATGTAATGAATACCAAAGATCTGCGTGAAAAGTCGGTCGAAGAGTTGAAAACGCTACTGGACGAGCAACAGCTCAACCAGTTCCGTCTGCGCATGGCGAAAGCGACTGGTCAATTGGGTAAAGCGCACGAAGTGCAAAACACCCGTAAGACCATTGCGCGTATCAAGACCCTGCTGACCGAGAAGGGGAACGCATAATGACCGAACAAAGCATCCAGCGTACGCTGACTGGCCGTGTGGTCAGTGACAAAATGGACAAGTCCATTGTTGTCTTGATTGAGCGCCGCATCAAGCACCCCGTCTACGGCAAAATGATTCGCCGCTCGACGAAGCTGCACGCTCACGATGAGCTCAACGTCTGCAAAATCGGTGACGTTGTAACCATCAAAGAATGCCGTCCAATCTCCAAGACCAAAGCTTGGACACTGGTTGAAGTGGTCGAGACCGCTGGGCAAAACTAAGTATCCATTGCATCATCGTGTCAATTCGGTTAGGATTTGCGCCTTTCCGAATTGGCCGATGATGCTCGGTTTTGGAGTAGAGCAATGATTCAGACCGAAACGATGCTCGACGTGGCAGACAACAGCGGCGCCCGCCGCGTTCAGTGCATTAAGGTACTGGGCGGCTCGCATCGCCGTTACGCCTCCGTTGGTGACATTATCAAAGTGACTGTCAAGGAAGCAATTCCACGCGGTCGTGTCAAAAAAGGCGACGTGATGAACGCCGTCGTTGTTCGCACCAAGTTCGGCATCCGCCGTCCTGACGGTTCTCTGATCCGTTTTGACGACAATGCTGCCGTCCTGCTGAACAACAACAAAGCCCCGATTGCCACCCGTATCTTCGGGCCGGTTACTCGTGAACTGCGTACAGAACAGTTCATGAAAATCATCTCCTTGGCCCCTGAAGTTCTGTAAGAGGCAATCATGGCGAAGATTAAAAAAGGTGATCAGGTCATCGTGATCACAGGTAAAGAAAAAGGCAAGCAGGGCGTTGTCCTGTCTGTCGCGGGTGATCGTGTCAAGGTCGAAGGCCTGAACATGGTCAAGAAGCACAAGAAAGCCAACCAAGCCACGGGCGCCGAAGGCGGTATCGTGACTCAGGAAGCTGCGCTTCACATCTCCAACGTGGCGATTTTCAACGCTGCAACCCAAAAGGCTGACCGTATCGGTTACCGTGTTGATGAAAATGGCGTCAAAACCCGTTTCTTCAAATCAACCGGTGAAGCGATGGCGGTCGCAAAGTAATAGGTTGATAGGCAATGGCCAGACTTAGAACACGTTACAACGACGAACTCAAAGCCAAGCTGAAAGAAGAGCTGGGTCTTGACAACGTCATGCAAATTCCACGTATCACCAAAATCACCATCAATATGGGTGTGGGTGCTGCTTCGCAGGACAAAAAACTGCTGGAAGGTGCTGTCTCTGACATGCAATTGATCGCTGGCCAGAAGCCTGTTGTCACGCATGCGCGCAAATCCATCGCAGGCTTCAAAATTCGTGAAGGCTGGCCGATCGGTTGTAAAGTCACCCTGCGCGGTGACCGCATGTACGAATTCCTCGATCGCCTGATTTCGATCACCATCCCACGTATTCGTGACTTCCGCGGTTTTTCTGCCAAGTCGTTTGATGGTCGTGGTAACTACTCGATGGGCATCAAAGAGCAAATCGTTTTCCCAGAAATCGAATTTGACAAGATCGATCGTATCCGTGGTTTGGACATTACCATTACCACTACCGCTGGCAATGATGACGAAGGCCGTGCATTGCTGCGCGCATTCGGCTTCCCATTCAAGTGAGAGATCGTCATGGCTAAAAAAAGCATGATCAATCGCGAACTCAAACGCGAACAAACGGTTGCCAAATACGCTGCAAAACGTGCAGAGCTGAAGGCGACCATCAATAACGTGAATGCCAGTGACGAAGAGCGCTTTGAAGCGATCTTGAAACTGCAAGCATTGCCACGTAACGCATCGCCAATTCGTCTGCGCAACCGTTGTGGTTTGACCGGTCGTCCACATGGCTATTTCCGCAAGTTCGGCTTGAGCCGTAACATGTTGCGCGAAAAAGTCATGCAAGGTGATGTCCCTGGCGTTGTCAAAGCGAGCTGGTAAGGAGCACCCCCCATGAGTATGCAAGATACCGTCGCTGATATGCTGACCCGCGTTCGCAACGCACAAATGGCCAAAAAAGCCACTGTTTCAATGCCACAATCGAAATTGAAACAAGCCGTTGCCAACGTTCTGCACGCAGAAGGCTACTTGTCTGGCGTTGAAGTTGGTGAGCAAGAAGGCAAACCAACCCTGACCCTGACCTTGAAATATTTCGAAGGCAAGCCAGTTATTGAGTCGATCAAGCGCGTGAGCCGCCCTGGTCTGCGTCAATACCGCGGTAAAGATGAACTGCCACGCGTGAAGCAAGGTTTGGGCATCGCCATCGTTTCCACTAATAAAGGCATCATGACCGATCGCGCTGCACGTGCTGCTGGCGTTGGCGGTGAAGTGATTGCTCTTGTTTCCTAATAGGTGATTCCTCATGTCTCGTGTGGCAAAAGCCCCGGTGACTCTGCCTCAAGGCGTTGAAGTCACTCAGAACGGCCGGCAGGTTACCGTGAAGGGCAGCAAAGGTACGCTGAACTTCACCCTGCATGAGCTGGTCGAGCTCAAGCAGGAAGATGGCGTACTGCGTACCGTTCCTGCTCAGGACACCCAAGCCGCTTGGATGCAAACTGGTACTGCGCGTGCCGTTTTGAACAACCTCGTGATTGGTGTAAGCAAAGGTTTTGAACGCAAACTCCAACTCGTTGGCGTTGGTTACAAAGCTCAAGCAAAAGGCAATACCGTCAATTTGGCGTTGGGCTTCTCCCACCCAATCGACTATGTACTGCCTGAAGGCGTAACTGCTGAGACCCCAACACCGACCGAAATCCTGCTCAAGTCGACAGACAAGCAGCTTCTCGGTCAGGCTGCGGCTGACATCCGTGCGTTCCGTTCACCAGAGCCATACAAAGGCAAGGGTGTACGCTACTCGGATGAAGTCATTCTCCGTAAAGAAGCCAAGAAGAAATAAGGTTGAGGTTCAGCATGAACGCCAAAAAAGAATCCCGTCAACGGCGTGCCAAGAGCACCCGTCTGCACATCCGTGCATTGGGCGCGACTCGTCTGTGCGTCAACCGCACTCCGCGTCACATTTACGCGCAAATCATTTCGCCCTGTGGTGGCAAAGTGCTCGCGCAAGCCTCGACTCTGGACGCCGAGCTGCGTTCGGGTGCAACAGGCAATATCGAAGCTGCTGGTAAAGTCGGCAAACTGATTGCTGAGCGTGCCAAAGCCGCTGGTATCACCAAAGTTGCATTTGACCGTTCAGGCTTCAAATATCATGGCCGCATCAAGGCCTTGGCTGATGCCGCCCGTGAAGGCGGACTGGAGTTCTAATCATGGCTAAAGTCGAACAAACAGAAGGCTTTGTAGAAAAGCTGGTTGCCGTCGATCGCGTTGCCAAGGTTGTCAAAGGTGGTCGGATTTTCTCGTTCACCGCATTGACTGTTGTTGGTGACGGCAATGGCCGTGTTGGCTTTGGTCGTGGTAAAGCACGCGAAGTTCCTGCTGCTATTCAAAAAGCACTCGAAGCTGCGCGTCGCAACATGATCACTGTTGATTTGGCAGGACACACACTGCAACACCCAATCACTGCCAACCATGGTGCAAGCCGCATTTACATGCAGCCTGCTTCGGAAGGTACCGGTGTGATTGCTGGTGGTGCGATGCGTGCGGTGTTGGAAGTCGCTGGCGTCCAAAACGTTTTGGCGAAGTGCTACGGCTCTACCAACGCCACCAACGTCGTATATGCGACTTTCAAAGGTCTGAAAAACATGACTTCGCCAGAGAAAGTGGCTGCGAAGCGTGGCAAGACCGTCGAAGAAATTCAGGGGTAAGTGTCCATGAAAACTATCAAGGTCACCCAAACCAAATCGAGCGCGCATCGCCTGAAAAACCACAAGCTGTGCTTGCAAGGTCTGGGTCTGCGCCGTATTGGTCACACTGTCGAAGTGGTGGACACTCCGTCCAACCGCGGCATGATCAATAAAGTCTATTACATGGTCAGTGTCGAGGAATAAGCCATGACTCTGCGTCTGAATGAACTTGCACCAGCCGACGGTGCCAAACGCGAACACCGCCGTGTGGGTCGTGGTATTGGTTCCGGCCTCGGTAAAACTGGTGGTCGTGGTGTGAAAGGTCAAAGCTCGCGTACGGGCTCAAGCCTGCGCCCAGGTTTTGAAGGCGGCCAGATGCCGATTTATCGTCGTCTGCCCAAATTCGGTTTCACCAGCCAATTGGCGTTGAAAACCGCTGAAGTCCGTTTGTCTGAACTCAACAAAGTAGAAGGTGACGTTGTTACCCTCGAAACCTTGAAAGCATGCAACGTGGTACGTAACGACAAAATTCGTGCGCGTGTTGTGTTGTCAGGCGAAGTGACCCGTGCATTCACCGTCAAAGGTGTTGCATTGACCAAAGGCGCACGTGCAGCAATCGAAGCTGCTGGTGGCAAGGTCGAGGAATAATCTCGTGGCTATGCCTCCAAGTGCACGTGCCGCGATGCAAGATCCCGGAGCCCGTCAGGGTTACCGGGAGCTTGTGCAACGACTGCTATTTTTGTTTGGCGCACTGGTGGTGTTCCGTTTAGGGGCACACATTCCGGTACCTGGCATTAATCCAGAGCGCCTCGCTCAACTCTTTGAGCAGAACCAAAATACCATTCTTAGCCTATTTAACATGTTCTCAGGTGGTGCACTTGAGCGCATGTCGATTTTAGCCTTGGGGATTATGCCCTACATTTCGGCGTCGATTATTGTCCAGCTCATGGCAACCGTCGTTCCTTCATTGGAAGCGTTGAAAAAAGAAGGTGAAGCTGGTCGTCGTAAGATCAACCAGTACACAAGGCAGGGCACCTTATTGCTTGGTTTGGTTCAAGCAGTTGGCATGTGCGCTGGCTTGATTAGCCAAGGCATTACCCTGAGCAACGGTTTAGCATTTTATGTGCCCGCTGTGACCTCATTGGTTGCAGGCACCATGTTTTTGATGTGGCTGGGCGAACAAATCACCGAACGGGGTGTCGGCAACGGAATCTCCATGCTGATTTTTGCAGGGATTGTTGCAGGTATGCCAGGTTTGGTGGCGCAGGCATTTGAGTCGGTCAATCAAGGTCAAGCTACATTAATTGGCTTGCTCGTGATGGGTGTACTGGCATTAGCCGTTGTTGCTGCTGTGGTGTTTATGGAGCGTGCGCAGCGTCGCATTCCTGTCAACTATGCACCACGACAACAGCAGGGTCAAAAAGTCTTTGCCACACAGCAAAGCCATTTGCCGCTGAAAATTAATATGGCTGGTGTTATTCCTGCAATCTTTGCCAGCTCTTTGCTGCTGTTTCCAGCAAGCTTGGGGCAGTGGGTCGGTAATTCACCGAATCCCAACATGGCACAGCGATTCTTGCAGGATATGGCATTGGTGCTGTCACCAGGTCAACCGCTGTATTTGGTGCTGTTTGCGGTCATGATTATCTTTTTCTGTTACTTCTATACGGCGCTGATGTTTAGCCCCAAAGAAGTGTCAGAAAACTTGAAACGTAGTGGAGCGTATGTGCCGGGCATTCGTCCGGGCGATCAAACCACCCGTTACTTGGATCATGTCCTCAATCGCTTGACCTTTATTGGTGCGATTTATATCACGGTGGTCTGTTTGATGCCGATGGTGCTCCAGTCTGCGTTTGGTGTGCCATTTCATTTGGGCGGAACGTCGTTGTTGATTGTCGTGGTCGTGGTAATGGATTTTATGGCGCAAGTGCAGGCTCACCTGACATCGCACCAGTACCAAAACCAGTCCTTAATGAAAAAGAACGAACGCAAGTAAGTGTTTGTTCTTCTTGTAAGAGGTTGTACTCATGAAAGTCCGTGCTTCGGTCAAAAAAATGTGCGGTAACTGTAAAGTGATCCGTCGCAATGGGGTAATCCGCGTGATTTGTAGCGCTGAACCTCGTCACAAGCAGCGTCAGGGCTAATCCTGCGCTGTTGATTTCGCCAGGCGCTCTGCGTTATGATCCGCCCCTTCAAGTTTTGATGGGGCGGTGAACTTTTCGTACCGCCTATTTGGAGAGAAACGAATGGCTCGTATTGCCGGTGTCAACATTCCGGATAACAAGCATGCGGTGATCTCGCTGACCTACATCTTCGGTATTGGTCGCCACACTTCTGCCAACATCTTGGCAGCAGTCGGCATCGCACCAACCACCAAGATCCGTGAGTTGACAGACGCCCAGCTGGATGCAATTCGCGCTGAAGTTGCCAAGGTTCCGACCGAAGGTGATCTTCGCCGTGAAATTTCCATGAACATTAAACGTCTGATGGATTTGGGCTGCTACCGCGGTCTGCGTCATCGTCGTGGTTTACCCGTTCATGGTCAGCGCACCAAGACCAATGCTCGTACTCGTAAGGGTCCGCGCAAACCAATCAAGAAATAATGCCTTTTGGGAAGCTAAAAGATGGCTAAAGATACCCGCACGCGCAAGAAGGTCAGTCGGACCGTCTCTGAAGGCGTCGCACACATTCACGCGTCTTTTAATAACACCATTGTGACCATTACCGATCGTCAAGGTAATGCACTGGCCTGGGCTACCTCTGGTGGACAGGGCTTCCGTGGCTCACGTAAATCGACCCCATTCGCTGCACAGGTTGCTGCGGAAGTTGCTGGCAAAGCAGCGTTGGATTACGGTCTAAAAAATCTGGATGTCATGGTCAAAGGACCAGGCCCAGGTCGTGAGTCTGCGGTACGTGCTTTGGGTGCAGTGGGTTATAAAATTAACAGCATCACCGACGTCACACCGATTCCACACAACGGTTGCCGTCCGCCCAAGAAACGTCGCGTGTAAGGAGACTCATTCATGGCTCGTTATATTGGTCCAAAATGCAAGCTCTCCCGCCGCGAAGGGACAGATCTGCAATTGAAATCCGGCGTCAAACCATTTGACGTCAAAACCAAAAAGTCGGGTAAAGCACCTGGTCAACACGGTCAAACCCGTGCCAAGACCTCGGAATATGCAACCCAGCTGCGTGAAAAGCAAAAAGTCCGTCGTATTTACGGGGTACTTGAGCGCCAGTTCAGCAACTACTACAAAGAAGCTGCTCGTCTGAAAGGCGCAACCGGTGAAAACCTGTTGCAAATGCTGGAAAGCCGTCTGGACAACGTGGTGTATCGCATGGGCTTTGGCTCCACACGTGCTGAAGCGCGTCAGTTGGTCAGCCACCGTTCGATCACTGTGAATGGTCGTCGTGTCAACATTCCTTCCATCCAAGTGAAGGCTGGTGACGTGATTGGTATTCATGAAGGTGCAAAACAACAGCTCCGTATCAAGAATGCGATCGAGCTGGCAACCCAACGCGGGATTCCTGCATGGGTTGATGTTGATCACACCAAGATGGAAGGTACGTTCAAAGCCGCTCCAGATCGTTCAGATCTGCCAGCAGAAATCAACGAAAGCCTGATCGTCGAACTGTATTCGAAATAATCCGTCGAGGTGGCAATATGACGCGTACTGCAAACGAGTTCCTGACCCCCCACGCGATCAAAGTGGAAGCGGCCAGTGCAACCACAGCCAAAGTCATTCTCGAGCCGCTCGAGCGTGGTTTTGGTCATACGCTGGGCAATGCGTTGCGCCGCATCCTGCTGTCCTCGCTGCCTGGTGCAGCGGTGGTCGAAGCAGAGATCGAAGGTGTGGAGCACGAGTACAGCACACTCGAGGGCTTGCAGCAGGACATCGTCGAACTGCTGTTGAACCTCAAGGGTCTGTCGCTCAAATTGTTCGAGCAAAACGAAGCGTTTATTACGCTCGACAAACAAGGTCCTGGTGAAGTGACGGCTGCTGACTTGCGTCTGCCGCACAACGTCGAGATCGTGAACACTGATCATCTGATCGCGACATTGGGTGCAACAGGACATCTCAAGATGCGCCTGAAAGTATCTCAAGGTCGTGGTTACGAGCCAGCCGACGTGCGTTTCCCTGAAGGTGAAACTCGCCCTGTTGGTCGTCTGCAATTGGATGCCAGCTACAGCCCAATCAAGCGTGTTTCTTACACTGTAGAAAATGCGCGGGTTGAGCAACGCACTGACCTTGATAAGTTGGTGATTGAGCTGGAAACCAATGGCACCGTTGATCCAGAAGAAGCGATCCGTAAGGCCGCGACAATCCTTCAGCAACAGATTGCCATTTTCGTGGATCTGCAGAAGGATCACACCCCAGAGCCGGTCACCAGCCGCGAAGAGATTGATCCAATCTTGATGCGTCCGGTTGATGATCTGGAGTTGACCGTTCGTTCGGCAAACTGTCTGAAAGCAGAGAACATTTACTACATCGGCGATCTGGTGCAACGCACTGAGGTTGAGCTACTCAAGACTCCAAACTTGGGTAAAAAATCGCTCACCGAGATCAAGGATGTGCTGGCCTCGAAAGGCTTGTCGCTCGGCATGCGCTTGGAAAACTGGCCACCCGCCAGCCTGCGCGTCGACGATCGTTTTGCCTATCGCAGCCGTTAATCTGAGGAAATCACCATGCGTCATCGTAATAGTGGTGTGAAACTTGGCCGTACCAGCAGCCACCGTAAAGCTATGTTTCAAAACATGGCCAACTCGCTGTTTGAGCACGAGCTGATCAAAACCACATTGCCAAAGGCGAAAGAGCTGCGCCGCGTTGCTGAGCCGCTGATCACTTTGGCTAAAAATGACACGGTTGCTAACCGTCGTCTGGTATTTGCCCGCACTCGCAGCGCGTTTGTGGTTGGCAAATTGTTCAACGAGCTAGGCCCACGTTACAAAACCCGTAACGGCGGCTACTTGCGTGTCCTCAAAGCTGGCTTCCGTGCCGGTGATGCGGCACCGATGGCTTATGTTGAGTTGGTAGACCGCGGGACAACCGCACCTGCCAAAGATGCTGAGTAAGCATTAATGGATAAAAAAAAACCGGCCTTTAGGCCGGTTTTTTTATGTCGATATGGTGGGATTGAAGGCTAAAGCCGCTAACATGCTGCCCCATCAGATGGAGTATATTCCGATGGATTTTTTACCTGCGATTGAGATTGAAACCGCGCCGCAGCCCACCCACAGTGTGATTTGGCTACATGGCTTGGGCGCAAGTGGTGATGATTTTGTGCCGATTGTGCCGTATTTGGGTCTCAAGACACCGACACGTTTTATTTTTCCTCATGCTCCGAGCCGACCCGTCACCATCAATGCCGGTTATGTGATGCCGGCATGGTATGACATCTTGAGTTTATCGAGTGAGGCTCGCCAAGTCGATCAAGCCGGAATAGCTCAGTCGATGGCACAGGTGCATGCTCTGATTGACCGTGAGATTGCGCGTGGTATTCCGGCACATCGGATTGTATTGGTCGGCTTTTCGCAGGGTGGGGCGATGGCTTATAGCGCGGGATTGACCTATCCCAAGGCATTGGCAGGGGTGATGGCATTATCGGCGTATTTACCCGCGCCAGCATTGCTCACCCCAGAGCGTCGTGTCGCCAATCAGCACACGCCGATTGTGGTGATGCATGGGCAGTATGATGATGTGGTGAGTCCGTCGTTGGGTCAGCAAGCGGTCACTTGGCTGACAGAGCATCAATATCAGGTGACATGGCAGACTTATCCGATGGCGCATGAGGTGAGCATAGCGCAAATCCAACAGATTGGTGCATGGCTTCAACAGCGCGCTCTAAAAGCGACCCCTTAATGTTCAAGTGGCAACAGGGACGGCAAAAGACAGGCTACGACACCATCAAGGTTATGGAGCTGCATCGGCCGTTACCTATGGATATATATCTGATTCGATATCAGCAGGGTGCCTATATCCCGCCACACTGTGATCCGGTCAGGCAAGGCCAGCATTATCGGCTGAATATTACCCTCAAGTATGCCCAAAGAGGAGGCGTATTTCACTGCGAACAATTGATTTGGCGATGTGGGCGAATGGTGTTATTTCGGTCAGATTTGGCGATTCATCAGGTGAGTCAAGTTGAGTCAGGTTCACGTTATGTCCTGTCAATAGGATGGATTTGGC
>ERZ650309.694-NODE-694-length-16201-cov-4.569181_pt1 | contig 16201 bp, 12 predicted proteins | sample MGYA00376245_ERZ650309 | MGnify/ENA primary metagenome ERZ650309 (study PRJEB26733, sample SAMN07839294) | wastewater metagenome | biome: urban; feature: wastewater treatment plant; material: waste water | place: USA: North Carolina | collected 2016-04-26 ...
GGAGCAATTTGCCTTAAATCACCACGAATCAATTTCTGACGTGACGGGACAATACCCGCGCATAAAAAATCTGTCAAGCCAGCAAAGGCAAAAGTTGCCATCTTGACAAAAAGAATGACGAAGATATGATGCCCGCGCTGCAATGATTTACTCAATTCATACATCCTGCTGTTGTCCTCTTACCTGTTCTTGTTGTTGCCGGTAACCAACCTGGCGTCTCTCTTTTTTACGAACCCAACCCTGCAAAGGAGAAGATTATGTCTATTCGCATAGGCGACACCGCGCCTGACTTTACAGCACAAACAAACGAAGGCTCCATCAACTTTCACGAATGGCTCGGCGATAGCTGGGGCGTTCTATTCTCCCATCCCAAAGATTTTACCCCTGTTTGTACGACCGAACTTGGCGAGGCTGCCCGGCTAAAACCGGAATTCGACAAACGCAACGCCAAAATCATCGGTTTGAGCGTTGATCCTGCCGATTCGCATAACAAATGGGCAGAAGACATCAAGGAAACGCAAGGCCACGCGCTGAACTTCCCTGTCATTGCCGATGCGGACAAGAAAGTTGCCGACCTTTACGAAATGATCCATCCCAATGCCAGCGACACGTTTACTGTGCGTTCCGTGTTCGTCATTGGCCCAGATAAGAAAGTGAAACTGACGCTGACCTATCCGGCCAGCACAGGCCGCAACTTTGCGGAAATCCTGCGCGTGATTGATTCGCTGCAACTGACAGCGAAATACAGCGTGGCGACACCGGTCAATTGGCAAAATGGCGATGATTGCATCATTGTCCCGGCTGTTTCCGATGAAGCTGCGAAAGAAAAATTCCCTGGTGGATGGAAAACGCTGAAACCGTATTTGCGCTTGGTGCCGCAACCCGGGAAGTAAACATTTTCCATTTCCCATTTGATAGTTGTCATTTGTCATTGCTGAGCACACCTCTTGCGATGACAAATGACAATTGAAAAATCCCAAATGGGAAACAAGAACCGAACCTCCAATTGGATGATCATAAACTTTCAGAATTATTGTTATGCCTAACCAAAGCGCCGTTGTCGGTGTCGGCGCATCCAGTTTGCCTGAACTGATCGGCAACACTCCTCTGCTCAGGCTCAACAATCTCAATCCATATCCAAAGGTTGAAATTTATGCCAAAGCGGAGTGGGCAAATCCCGGAGGTTCGGTCAAAGATCGCCCGGCGCTGAACATGATCCGTCAGGCCGAAGCGGCTGGATTGCTGACCAACGACAAAACCATTATTGACGCGACCAGCGGCAACACCGGCATTGCCTACGCAATGCTTGGTGCGGCGCTTGGTTACAAAGTCGAATTGTGTTTGCCGCAAAATGCCAGCGCCGAACGCAAACGCATTTTGCAGGTTTACGGCGCGCACGTGGTGTTGACCGATCCGATGGCGGGAACGGATGGCGCGATTATCGAAGTCCGTCGCCGCGTCGCGGAAAATCCGGAGCGATACGTTTACCTGGATCAATACAACAACGCAGCCAACTGGCAGTCGCATTACGAAACCACCGCGCCGGAGATTTACAATCAAACCGGTGGGCGCATCACGCATTTTGTCGCAGGCTTGGGAACCAGCGGAACCTTTGTCGGCGTCAGTCGCCGGTTGCGCGAATTGAAGTCCGACATTCGGCTGATCTCCATGCAACCGGATTCGCCGTACCACGGTTTGGAAGGCATGAAACACATGCCAACCGCCATCGTGCCGGGCATTTACGATGCGACACTGGCCGATGAAGAACTGGAAGTGATGACCGAAGACGCGCACGCGATGGTTCGCCAACTCGCCAAACACGAAGGCTGGTTCGTAGGCGTTTCGGCTGCGGCCAACATCGTGGCTGCGCTGAAAGTTGCCGAGAAGATTAAAACCGGCGTCATCGTTACCATTCTGTGTGACGGTGGCAGCCGATACTTGAGCGATAAATTCTGGACAGAAGAATGAGTGTAAAACTGACTACAGACCATTTGAGGACCATCAGGGAACATGGCGAACGAACGTTCCCTGAAGAATGCGGCGGTTTATTGTTGGGCATAGTGAAAAACGATGTGCGCGTGATCCGCGAAGTGCTGCCGCTGGAAAACATCCGCAAGGATTCGCGTCACAATCGCGTGGAGATTAGTCCGCTGGATTACGCCAAAGCCGAACGCGAGGCGGCGAAACGTGATTTGGGCGTGTGGGGTTATTATCATTCGCATCCGAATCATCCGGCGATTCCTTCGGGGTTTGATCTGGATCACGCGCCATTTATCGAATGGTCGTATTTGATTGTTTCCGTGCGCGACGGCAAAGCCGAAGAAGTCCGCGCCTGGACTGTGCGCGAAGACCGTTCGCAGTTCGATGAAGAACAGATAGTTCAAGATTGAAAACCGAAAACATGTCCACGAAGTAACACGAAGAAGCACGAAGTTTTTTTGACAAGTACCATCTTACTAAGCTCTTCGCCGTGAAGCGGCGGTTGCATTTAGCCCGGCGTTTCAACGCCGAGTAGAATGGAAAGAAATCCCGCGTCGCGTAGCGACGGCTGAGTTCAACCGTGAAACTTCGAGTGGCTTCGTGGACGAACAAAGAGGAGAACAAACCAAAATGCCTAAGATCGTAATTCCCACCGCGTTGCGCCAATACGCTGGCAACACGGCGGCAGTGGAAGTACAGGGAGCAACCGCAGGCGAAGTGCTGGCGAGTTTGACGACGCAGTTTCCTGACCTGAAAAAGCATTTGTATGACGCCAACGGCAAGCTGCGCAGCTTTGTCAATGTGTTCGTCAACGACGACGACATTCGGAGCCTGCAAAACGAAAACACACCCGTAAAAGACACCGACGACATCAGCATTATTCCGGCCATCGCTGGCGGCGCTGGAACAGAAGCCCGCACGGCCAGTTCCCTGCCCGACCTGACCAAAGACGAAATCGCGCGCTACAGCCGCCACCTGATCATGCCTGAAGTCGGCATGGATGGTCAGCGCAAATTGAAAGCCGCCAGCATTCTGTTGATCGGAACCGGCGGTTTGGGTTCGCCGCTGGGTTTATATCTGGCTGCTGCGGGCGTGGGGCGGTTAGGCTTGGTAGATTTTGACGTAGTGGATTTCAGCAATCTGCAACGCCAGATTGTTCACGGAACCAAAGACGTTGGTCGCCCGAAGATTCAATCTGCCAAGGATCGCTTGTCGGACATTAACCCGCACATTCAGATTGACACCTACGAAACCGCGCTGCGAGCCGACAACGCGCTCGACATCATTCGTCCATACGATATCGTCATTGACGGAACCGATAACTTCCAGACTCGTTATCTGGCCAACGACGCCAGCGTGTTGCTGGGCAAGCCGAACGTATACGGTTCGATCTTTCGTTTTGACGGTCAGGCGTCGGTGTTTTATCCGGGAGGTGGCGGGCCTTGCTATCGCTGTTTGTATCCCGAACCGCCTCCGCCAGGATTGGTTCCTTCTTGCGCCGAAGGCGGCGTGCTGGGAATTCTGCCTGGCATTATCGGAGTCATTCAAGCGACCGAAGCCATCAAACTCATCATCGGCGAAGGCGAACCGCTGATTGGCCGTTTGCTGTTGTTCGATGCCTTGAAAATGAAGTTTCGCGAATTGAAGCTTCGCCGCAACCCCGAATGCCCGCTGTGCGGAGAAAACCCGACAATCAAAGAACTAATTGATTACGATGTGTTTTGCGGCATCACGCCGCCGGAACCCACGCCAAAAGTCGAAGCCGTTTCAGATTGGGAAGTCACTCCGGCGCAGCTCAAAGCCGAACTCGATGGCGGCAAAAAGATCACGATCATTGATGTGCGCGAACCGCACGAATGGCAAATCGGTAATCTGGAAAATTACGGTTCGAAACTGATTCCGCTGGGCGAGTTCCCGTCGCGCGTCGGCGAGCTGAACAGCGACGACGAAATCGTCGTCCATTGCAAAATGGGCGGACGCAGCGCCAAAGCTTACGGCGTGTTGAAAGACGCTGGCTTCCAGAAGATCAGAAACTTGAAGGGCGGCATTCTGGCCTGGTCGGATCAAGTGGATCCCAATATGCCGAAGTATTAAGGCTGCGGATTTATCACAAAGGATCAAAGGGACAAGGGTTCAAAGAAAGCGCAAAGCTGTTTTCTTTCCGAATCTTTGTCCCTTTGATCCTTTCCCCCTTGCGATGAATTACGCCCACATCTCACGACTTTGACGATGACTTCGCAACTTCCCATTATCAACATTCGCCCGCTGCTGGATGGCTCAACCGATCGCCAAACTGTCGCCACCCAACTCAATCGTGCCTGTTGCGAAGTTGGGTTCTTTTACATCACCGGGCACGGTGTCGCTGTCGAGTTGCAGCAACGACTGGAAAGCTTGAGCCGCCAGTTTTTCGCGCAGCCTTTGGAAACCAAGATGGAAATCCGTATGGCGCTGGGCGGCAGAGCGTGGCGCGGCTATTTCCCTGTCGGCAATGAACTCACGTCCGGTCAGCCGGATTTGAAAGAAGGCATCTACTTCGGTGCGGAACTTGGGCTGGATCATCCTCTGGTCAAAGCCGGAACGCCGATGCACGGCGCGAATCTGTTTCCTGCGAATCCGCCGGGCTTCCGAGAAACTGTGCTGGAATACATGGCTGCGATGACCGAGCTTGGTCACACGTTAATGGCGGGAATCGCGCTGAGCCTGGGGCTGGAAAAGAGTTACTTTGCCAATCGGTACACCGCCGATCCGTTGACGCTGTTTCGCATCTTTAACTACCCACAACCTGAATCCGGCCAGCAATCCGCTTGGGGAGTCGGCGAACATACTGATTACGGCATTTTGACAATCTTGAAACAGGACGATTCCGGCGGCTTGCAGGTGAAATCAAAAGGCGGCCGTCTCAATTCTGAGTGGATTGCCGCGCCGCCAATTGAGAACACCTTCGTCTGCAACATCGGAGACATGCTGGATCGAATGACCGGCGGCCTGTATCGCTCCACACCACACAGAGTCCGCAACCAATCTTCCCGCGACCGTCTGTCCTTTCCCTTTTTCTTCGATCCAAACTTCAATGCTGAGGTAAAAGCGATTCCGATGGGAATTGAAACCAACGACGACAGCCAGGAGCGTTGGGATCAAGCCAGCGTCCACGATTTCAGCGGAACTTACGGCGATTACATTCTCGGCAAAGTATCCAAGGTATTTCCGCAGCTACAACGCGATGTGCTTCCGCTCAACTGATCTTTGCCCTACTTATCTTCTCTTTTTCCAGGGTATGGATGATTTATTTCATACCCAGTACCGTCGCCGAAATTGACAGTTTGTGGAAGGATCAAAAGTTTCTTTGTGTCGAAATTAGTAAAGTGCCCCTTTTCAATGCAGAGTTTAAAAACCTCTACTTGACTCGGAGTCAATTTGAGGCTTCCCGTTTCCCCTACATTTATCGGCATATCTGTTGAAACCGCTAATTTAGATTTGTCTCTGAACTTTTCGTCGCCATAAAGTAGATGCCAAAGAATTCCGGGACGCTTAAAGATAAGAGCGAAGTAGATTCCATAGATCGGCTTATTCCCAACATTCTTTACCACGACTTCAAAATCATCAGGGAACGATGCAGATTGAAGGTTCTTCACTTCAACCAGTTCCAGCACTCCCACAGGCAAGTTGCGTTGAATAATCTCGTATTCTCTTTCTTCCTCGGTCTGGCGTGATGCCGCCATTGCCCGTGTCATTTCGTAGGTCGCGACGGAAGGCATGGCTACGGTCATTGCAAATACCAAGGCAAAAGATTTCAGTTTGAGGCTTTTTGGCTTCGTGAAAAACATGGCTTTATTCTCCTTTAGTCTGATGTAACCAATACCAAGGTTGATTTGTCATAACAAGCAATAACAAGAAGCGATCCAGCTCCCCGTTATTGCGTGTTACGGATAATTTGGCTGCGTGCTGCGTCTCGAACAATGACAAGTTACTGAAATGCCACACGCACCTGATTTGCGTCGAAACCTTCCGCGCTCAGAACCAGGCGGACTTCGCCACTTCCTTGCAGGTTGCGAGGCAACAGGACGTTGACTTGATCCAAGCCGTCGAAATCGCCTTGCGGTCCTGCGTACACAACGGGCAAGGTGGTGCTGCCAATCTTGACGCTGACTGAGCTGAGTTGTTTTCGTCCTCGCAAGCCGGAGCAAAACAGCAACAGATACGTCTTGTCCGATTCTTCGCCCACGTTGATTGGTTTGCTCACGAACCGTTGTTTGACGGGATCGAATTCGGCAATCGATTCGTAACTGGTCGAACCGTCGGCTTTGACGCGAAAGATGGTTCCCGCCGGAGGACCGACCAAATCCGAGTTCATCGTAAACAAGCCGGGCGCAATTCTGCGGTAAGGCGCGAAGCCATTCGCCACCAACTCTCCGTTGCGATACACCGCGACCGTGATGGATTTTCCGAGCGTCAACAGCGGATCTTCGATCCACAGCATTCGTTGTGGAACGTTGAAGTTGATTTGTGTGGGTGACACATAAAACAGCGGCGCGCGCGATTGCTGACCGGAATAATCGGTCAACAACACTTCGGTTCCGGCCAGTGTCAGGGGCAATGGTTTGCTGTCCGCAATCTGAACCGAATCGGCCAGGTCTGTACCAAAGACCGCCGTGATCGCTTCCGGTGCCAGGCCGGTGTAAAAGTTCGCGGCGGAAACAGCCGTCATGCGTCCGGCGCTGCGAATTGGAATGGTTTGCCCGGCAACGGTAAGACTGCCGGAGCGAATGATTGGCGAAAGGTTTTGGTTCAGCGTGTACGTTAAGAGTGAAGTCCCTGTGCGGCTGGTCGCTCCTTGCACGCGAATCCACGAATCGTTGGATTGCGCTGACCACGAACATTGCTTGCCAGTTGTCACCAGCGTGCCGGCGGTTTCGCCCAACGAACTGTAATTCTTCTTGCCGGTGGACAAACTAAACTGACACGGCGCAACGGCAAGCTTCAAAGAGTTCGACACGCCTCCGCCCGGAGCCGGTGTGGAAACAGTGATTTCCGCCGTGGAAGCATTCACCAAATCCGATTTCGTCACCGCTATGCTGAGTTGCGTGCTGTCGGTAAATAACGTGGGTCGGTTGACGCCATTCCAGCGCACGACGGATTGCGGCGTAAAGTTTCGCCCCGTGACGGTGACGCGGAAATCTCCACCGCCAACCGCCGCGGTATCCGGCGACAATTGCAGAGCGATCGGTTTAGGATTTTCCGCCGCGATCTTGAATTCCATCGGGTTGGAAATCAGCTCTCCGCTCGGAGTTTTGGTGTAAACCGTGATTCTGGCGGTTCCGGCCTGCGCCACTTCACGAGCCAACACACGAAATTTCAGCGTCGAACCATTGATGTATGTCGTTTCCTTCACTTCCCCATTCCATCGAACGATGGAATTGTTCAGCGCCGCGCCGGGTTCGTATTCCACAAAGTTTTTGCCGGAAATCGTCAAGGTGAATTCCTGACTGCCAGCCAGCGCAGAACTGGGGCTGATGGCGTTCACGTTTGGCGTGGGCAAATTTTCCATTCGCCCGCCGACCACCGCGCGGAGAATGAGATTCAGCGGCGCATCGGTTTGCAAGGAACTCATCAACGGCTGAAAGCTGGCTCCGTTGTTGGTGGAAATAAAGGAATGCTGTTCGAGCGAATTTCGGTCGGCTCCGACCTGCAATGCGGACGAAGCGGATTGCACGCCGATGTACAGATCGCCTTCGGTAATCGTCAGTGCGTTGGGCAACATCACTTCCAGAGTGCGATGTTCGGGAATGGTTTGCAGCGAGATGGTTCGATCCAGCAACAACTCCGGGTTATCCGCAGGCCGACCGGTGCGCCCCGTATCCACAAAGGCAACCAAACGCAGCGGAGTTCCGGCCAGCGAAGCTCCGGCAACAGTCGGCGGCAATTGCACGCGAACGGATTGCAGTTCCGCCGGATAACGCGACGGCGTCAACCGCGTTACCGCCAATGCGCCATTGAGCTTGACGGATTCTTCGCGGGAATTGTCATCAGCGGAAAGGACTTCGATCACAGGCGCATCAAAAGGAATCTGGTAGCTCATGCTTTGCAGCGCTTCGATGTCGGTCGCCGTGATGCCACCCCGTTCTCCGAACGCCAGCGTCGGATCCATGATGCCGATATACCGTCCGGTCAGCGCATCGTCTTTCCAATGTCCGGCAGGATTGCCATCGCCTCCTGTGCCGTCTGCTCTTCCAGTCGAAAGCGGAATCTCATCGCCTCCGAGGAAATACACGTGCTCCCCCCCCGACAGCAAAGGCCGTTGCGCGTTGTAAATCGTGCTTCGAAGCTGTCCCGGTCTGAACCGGAAGAAATCCCACACGGTCAGGTAGCTCGCGCGCGAAGGTTCAAGCTCGGCATATCCGGCATTGGACGTAAACCCAAGAACCCGCCCGATTTCGCGTGTCGCCAAGGCCTCAAAATCAATCTTGTCGGCGTCCACGCCATCGCTGGGGTCAAAGTCGAATTTGACGGCAGAGTTGAATCCGATCGCAGGGAAATCTCCTAAAGTCTGTTCAGAGGTGCTATTCGGATCTACATCCGGCGGCAATGAACCAATTGCCCGCGCAATCGGCGAAGCCAGAACGACCAAATCCGCCGTGCCCAGGTCAGTCGGCAAAGCCCCATCCGGCAAATTGCTGAATAACAATTTTTGACGCTCGTCGGACGCGTTATCGCGCATGCGATCGAGCACGCTGACGTATAGCGAAGCCGATGTCACCCGCACTCCCCGCGCATTCGTCAGAGCAACCGTATTGGCCGGAAACGGTTCGTTGAAGTACGTCGCCGCAAAATCCACGTCCACAGCCACGGAAATCTGATCCTGAATCAAGTATTCCCATTTCCCTGCCGCGCGTTGCAGCGCAGCTTTCGCGGCAGCGTTTTGTTCCAAGCCGGACGTGCCGCGCAAAATCAAAAACAATCCGTTTCTGGCCTTGGATGCGCTTTGAACAGAACCTTCGCGCGGCAATTCCTGAAGCTGTGCAGTCTGGTGAGCCGCGTTGAATTCCACCGAAGCGTCGTTGCTCAATTGGCGAGTGGCGGTTCCGGAACCGGTTTGATAGGTGGCGAATACTCCATCGGCGATGGAAGGTTGTGGAGCAGTTTCCACCAATGCAGCGTTTGGCGCTTGCATCGAATAAACCAAGACGAGCACGACAACCGTGCCAAGACCAAGAAGGCGGATCAAAGTCTTTTTCATAGGATGCTCCATTGAATCGCAGCCTGAAATTTCAAGCTGGCAGGATTTCAAGAGTGAGGCTTATCGTCGTATTCCGTATCGAATGCCGGTCAGTTGATGATGAGGCAGACGTAATTTTACTCAAATCGAATCGCTCGACAACTAAAGAATCGTTAAAAGCAAAACGGGGAGCGCCCTGTAAGGACTCTCCCCGTTTTGGGTTTCAAGTTCGATAGGTTCCCTAACGAATCGAAATACTCACTGAGTTGGTGCGGACGACATTGCCTTCGCCGTCATAGACCTTGACGACAAGCGTCAGGCTTCCGCTGACGCCCGCCGGAATTTCGACGTTCATCTGGTCGAGTCCGGCAAAACCTGGCGCTTCACCAGCAAACAGCACCGGAGCTTTCGCATTGCCGATGGTCACTTCCAGACTTTCCGCGACTCCGTTGGCGGCATTGCCGTCGGTGTCGTCGGCTCCGCGCCAGCCGGTGCCGTACAGCACCAGGAACAGGCGGTCGCCCGCGTTGCGAGCAATCGTCACCGGAGTGATTTTGCCGTTCGTGATCGTGGACAACGGTTCGTAGCTTTGCTGACCGTTGGCGCGAACACGCAACAACACCCCGGCGGGAACTCCCGTTCCGCTGGAATCAGCAGTGAAAAGGCTCGGCCCGACATTGCCAAGTTCCAGCGTGCCCTGCGCCACAGCCTGACCGTTTTTCATGACGGTCACCTGAGCCGCTCCCGGCAATGTATCTTCGGGAACCTGATAATTGATTTGTCCCGGTGAAACGAAGAACAATCCAGCCGGATCGCCATCAATCAACACCGACACGCCGCCGAGTTCGGTCGGCAATGGCAAGCTCTTGGCCACTTCAACACCGTCAGCCAAGCCGCTGCCAAAGGAAGCGATGATTGCCGACGAAGTTGCGCCTTCCAAATAACTGCCCGCGTTGACCGAAGCCAGCGATGCAAATGCCTGGAAGCTTGCCCCAACCGGGCCATGCGAAACTTCGATGAACTTCGCGTCAACCGTTCCGTCGGACAATTCAACGCCGTAAATTTCAACCGTTGCGCCGACAGTCACTGCCGCCCGTTCACGCCGCACAAGCGTGCGCTCTTTGACGTGAACCGTGCGGCCGCCGACTTTCCAATCGCCAACGAAATTGGCGGTCGTCGGTAACGCGGTCACATCGCCGATGAATTCGATGTAGCTGCGGGTGACGACACTGCTGTTGCTGGCAGGAACTTTGCCTTCGATCCTGGTGGCGTTCACCTGACCGTTGCCCAGCAGATAACCTTTGACTTCGACAATCACGCCAGCGGCAAACTCGACGCGGCCTTTTTCCAGCTTCGTCGTGCTGCTGACATTGACCGTCTTGCCATCAACCGTCCACACGCCAACCAGGTTAGCAGCGGAAGGCAGCGTGCGGATCGGGCCATAAAAATCCATGTAACCGATCGTACCGGCAGGCGCTGCGGCATCGCGTTCAACCGTGATTTCGGCTGCGTCAACCGAACCATCCGCTCGCTGGTTGCCTTCAACTTCCAGATAAGCGCCGACCGCTGCGCGTCCGTGCTCTTCGTTGATGCGCGTCCTGGATTCGACATGCACCGTCTTGCCGCCGACGATCCAATCGCCTGCGCGACCGTTGCCAATCTGAATGCTGACATCCGGCAATTTGGTCAACGAGCCGAAAAAGCGTACGTAACTGATTGGGCCGCCCGGAACATTGTCTTTGACGACGATGCTGGTGGCGTCAATCGAACGATCAGTGCGTTGCGTGCCGACGACTTCAACCAATGCTCCGACCGTCACTTTGGCTTTGGATTCGTCAACTTTCGTTTGCACACCCACGTGAACTGTCCGTTCACCGACTTTCCAATCGCCGATGAAGCCCGGAACCGTTCCGTTCGATGGCGGCAAAGTGGCGACGATGCCCGTAAAGCGAATCGAATCCGGCAGGTTGTCTTCGCGAACAGCAATCTTCGACGCGGTGACAACATCAGCGGTCATCGTTCCGCTAACTTCCACTATTGAACCGACTGCGATTTTTCCTTTGTCCTGTCGGAGATCGGTTTTGTCCGTAACCTTGACGGCACGGCCGCTGATTTTCCAATCGCCGATGAAGGTGGCTGTATTCGGCAAGACTTCAATCGTACCGACGAAATAAACGTAGATTGTCGGCGGCGTAGGAGATGCCTTGGATTCCAGTTTGGTGGCGATGATCGAACCATCGTTTTGAATGACGCCTTCGACGTCCACGGTTGAACCGATCATAAAATCGCCGTTCGTGGCTTTGAGCAGAGTCTGAGCCGTGACATTGACCTTGCGACCGCTGATAACCCATTCGCCTATGCGGCCTTGGGTGCTGGGCAGTTTTTCAACCTTTCCGGTGAACTTGGTCGGAATGCCCGCCACGCCATCGGGTTTTACTTCGATTTCGCTGGCGTTGATCGAACCGTCCAACTGGACCAGCCCGTCGACTTCGACAAACACGCCAACAGCGACTTTGCCTTTTTCCTCAATCAATTTGGTGGAAGCCGACACGTGAACGACTTTGCCGTTTACTTTCCAATTGCCAACACGATTGGCCGTGCTGGGCAATTCATCAATCTTGCCGCCAAACGTGATCGGGAATCCCGGAGGCGCAGCGAGTTTGACGGTGATTTCCGTAGCGGTAATCGAACCGTCATTCTGCTTTGTGCCTTTGACTTCGACCAAAGCGCCGACGGCGATCTTGGCGCGCGTCTGATCTAACTTGGTGGTATCCGTGACTTTGACCTTGGTTCTGAAAATCACCCAGTCACCGACAAAATTCTGAGCTGCGGGCAATGTGGTAATTGTGCCGACCAGCAGCGGACGATTGTCATTGCCATCAAACATGGCCGCTGAACCTTTTGGCATCAAACCAAACAGCATTACAGCAACAGCAAACAAAGCAATATACGCTGGCCTTAGCCAGTTACTATTTGGAATTCTCATCTATAACCTCACTGAGGGAAATATTTTTTGTTGTTTGTGGGAGGATATTGTTGAAGCACATCTTCTTTGAGGAATGCATCGTCTCACAACGCGACTTTGATGCAATCAAAGGTTTTGGGCATTGCTTGGTTTTGAGATAGCAATTGGATGCGGAGTTAATCCAAACAGCGGATTTCCAACTACCAGTTGAAAATTCTTACGGCAATTTATCACGCGAACCTTGCCTGTAAAGCGGATTAATCTTAATGAGCATTGTCAGCTTTGGTGGCAAATCACCTCACCTGAAAATTCGTTGTGAAATTGACCGTCTGAAAAGACTTCTCTGCCATTGATGATGACAGTCTTAATTCCGGTTGCCTCACGACGAGGTTTTTCAAAAGTGGCCCGGTCATTGATCCGCCTGGGGTCAAGAATCACCAGATCGGCAAAGGCACCGCGCCGAATTTCGCCGCGCGCTTTTAGCCCAAAGATCGCCGCCGGATATAAAGTCATTTTCTTCACAGCTTCTTCGAAAGTGAGCACGCCATCCTCACGAACAAACTTGGACAGAATGCGCGGAAAAGCTCCATAAGCCGCCGGATGGGGTAAACCTCGCCCGTAATCTTCGGCGTCCGTGCAAAACACGCTGTCTCGATGTTGCGCAAACTTCGCCAGCAAATCGCGCTGGTCGCGTTCGCCGCTGACTTCAAAAATCAGCATCGAAACCTGTCCGCGTTCTTCAACGATCAAATCTGAAATTGCGTCGAATGGGGTTTTCCCGGTCAACCGAGCCAGCTCACTTAGACTGCATTTTTCAAAGCGTTTGTTCCTGCGGCTTTCAACGTAACCAATGCGAATCGCTTGCCAGCCAGTGGCTCGAACCAGATTGTGCGGCCAGCCACCGGGCTTGCATGAAGACTTGACGCGGCTGACGTCGCGCTCGATTCGCCGCCGGGACGTTTCGTCTTTCAGCCGTTCGATCAATTGATCCACTCCGCCTTCCAGCGACCAAGGCGGATAAATGGCAATCATCATCGTCGCCGCCGCCGTATACGGAAACATATCGAAGGTATTGCAGATTGCCTCTAAAGCCGCTTGGCGTTCCATCTTCAGAACGCGGTCAATCTTCGGCCAATGCTCCCGGCCGACGGCTTCGTTGTGCGAATGGTGAACGCGAACTCCCGTCGAGCGCGCAACGTCCAGCAACTCCTTGACCGCCGGAATCAGCGTTTCACTGGAACCGCGAATGTGGCTGGTGTAAATGCCGCCGTGATCGGCGACGATTTTCGCCAGGTCTTTCAGTTCGTCCGAGTCGGAATACATTCCCGGCGGATAAATCAACCCGGTCGAAAGGCCAAAGGCTCCATCTTTCATCGCCTGCTCAACCATCGAGCGCATGATTTTCAACTGCGAACGCGAAGCTTTGCCTTTCGCCAAGCCCATCGCCGAAATCCGAATCGGCCCGTGCGGAGCCAGCGTTCCGACATTCAACGCCAAACCGTTCTCTTTCAGCCGCTTCAGGTATTCCCCGATGGTTTGCCAGCTCCAGTCCACAGGCTCCGGCGTCATCCAGGAATTGACGGCTCGCAAAATGGCTTCCGCTTCTGGATTGCCAACCGGCGCGCAGCCCAACCCGCAATTGCCGACAATCGTCGTCGTGATGCCTTGCGACAGCTTGCAGCGCATCAACTCGGCTTGTCGTTTTTTGTCGAGCGGCAGAATCAAATCGGCGTGCGAATGCGGATCAATGATTCCGGGAATGACCGTCAGCTTTTGGGCGTTAATGGTTCGCCGGGCTTCGGCAGAAAACTTTCCAACGGCGGCAATGCGTTTGCCATTGATGGCGATGTCAGCGGAATAAGCAGGCTGGCCGGTTCCGTCAACGACTTGGGCGTTTTGAATCAGAAGATCGAACTTCATGATTTGGCGAGCATCTCCGGTTCGGGATCAATGCCAAGCGCGTCAGCCACGCGGTTGATGTAATTGAAATAGGAAATGACTTCGACAGCGTCCAGAATGTCGCGGTCAGTCAGGCCAACGGCGCGCAGGGCGTCGCAATCTTCGCGCGTCATTTTTGAAGGCGTCAGCGTCAACTTTTCAGCAAATTCGCATAGCGCTAGTTCGCGCGTCGTTAGCTCAGCCAGGCGAAAATCCCGCTTGACCGTTTCCGCCAGCGCTTCGTTTTGGACTTCGACACGGAGATCCTCTCCGTGAGCTTCGGTTCAGTAAAAGCAATCGTTCGTCCGCGAAACTACCGTCGCCAACAATTCCCGTTCGGCGCGCGTCAATTCCGAAGATTGGCCAGAAACTTCATGCATTGTCGCCGTGTATAAATCCATAGAAGCGCGAAGCGTCGTCGGATTCAGGCTTTGAACTTTCAGGATGTTGAAGACTTTGCCCGCGCGATTGACCGCTTCGTCATATTCGGCCTTCAACGCTCCCGTGGAGTTTTCCGGTTCGATGATGTTAATGAATGCCATAGCGCGAAAGAGTATTCCACAGTTGCCGGAACTGGTTCCAGCAACAAATTTTGGCTTGTATCGCAAATTTGGCGACGGGTGACAAAGCGGCAACCGTCAGTTATCTTGCCTTTCTCCGCGACTTACTTCTTTCTCTTATAAAGATATTGTGATGAATACGATAACCAGACGCTGTTTCAGCGCCGTGCTTGGATTCGCGTTCGCCGCCACGTTGAGCGCTATTTCCGTACTGGCGCAAATCAATAGCGAGCAACGCAAACTCTCGCTGGACGAATGTGTCACTCAAGCTCTGAACAAACATCCACTGCTCGAAGCCGCGCAAGCTCGCATAACCGGCGCAGACGAATTCAAACGTTTTGTCGGCGTTCGCCCAAATCCTTCTATCACAATCCAGACCGAAAACTGGCGAGCGTGGCAACAGCCTCCATTCACGTTTGGAACCGATATTGATGTGTTTGTGTATGGCAGTCAGCGAATCGAAACCGCAGGCAAAGCTGCTCGCCGCACCGAACTGGCCGAACGCCAATTGAATCAAACCCAAACCGAGATTGACACGTTGAAGCGTCAGCTTCGCCAGGAAGTCATTCGCCGTTTCTGGATTGCGCTGCAAAACCAGACGCTGTTGGGCATCGTTCGTGAAAACCACAATGACCTGAGCGGGTTGGTTCAATACAACACCACGCGACTGAAAGAAGGTTACATTTCCGAATGGGAACTGATTCGCGTTCGGCTGGAACAGCAAACGCTGCTCAATCAGGAAGCGTCCGTTGGATTGGAACTGGAACGCGCCAAACTCGATCTGTTGAAAGCGATGGGCGACGTTCGCTTCGATACGAATTTCCAGTTGGCGGAACCGAACACTACAGGTTCGGCTTTGTTGACCATGGAGCTTGAAAAACTCCGCATTGAAGCCTTGGCCAAACGACCGGAACTGGTTTCGCTGCGCGCCAGGGTCGAAAGCGAACGAGCGAATTTGAAGCTGCAACAAGCCAACGCTCGCCCGGATTTGGAAGTGAGCGCAGGGTACAAACGCACTGGCGGATTCAACACCGCGCTGGCGTATGTGACCATTCCGCTGCCGGTCTTCAATAAAAACCGGGCTGAAATTGGCCGCGCCACAGCCGCGATCACGTCCGCCGAGTTGCAGTTGATGGCCGAAGAAAATTACATCCGCGCGGAAATCGAAATGGCTCACCGCGCATCGCAAAAGCTGGCCGAACGGCTCGGTGAAATGCAAAAAGATTTTCTGCAACGCGCCGATGAATCGCGCAACATCGCGCTGGTCGCGTACCGCGAAGGCGCGGCGGATTTATACAAACTGCTGGAAGCTCAGCGCGCTCGCAACGAGGCGCGATTGCTGTATCACCGCACGGAACTGGAGCTTCAACTGGCGCTGGCCGAACTGGCGCTGGCCGCAGGAAAGGAGAATCAACAATGATATTTACTGATCAATTTCTTCGCCGCAAAGCGGCGGCTGACTTTAGCCGTGGATTTCAATCCACGGGAAACGAAGCATTGATTACTGCGTCGCGTCAGCGATGCCTGAATTCAGCCGTCGCTGAC
>ERZ650309.695-NODE-695-length-16175-cov-5.408747_pt1 | contig 16175 bp, 16 predicted proteins | sample MGYA00376245_ERZ650309 | MGnify/ENA primary metagenome ERZ650309 (study PRJEB26733, sample SAMN07839294) | wastewater metagenome | biome: urban; feature: wastewater treatment plant; material: waste water | place: USA: North Carolina | collected 2016-04-26 ...
GATGGCCGGCCGTTCGCACAACGTCGCGGCGCAGGCGACCTCATTGGGTAAGCGGTTCGCCTCGGCCGCCGAAGAGACGCTGATCGCGCTGAACCGGCTGCGGACGCTTATCGACAGCTACCCGCTGCGCGGCATCAAGGGGCCGATGGGCACCGCTCAGGACATGCTGGACCTGTTCGGTGGTGACGGTGCCCGCTTGGCCTCGTTAGAGCGGCGTGTCGCTGAATTCCTGGGATTCACAGAGGTTTTCACGTCGGTGGGTCAGGTCTACCCGCGCTCGCTCGACCACGACGTACTGTCCGCGCTGGTGCAACTGGGGGCCGGACCGTCATCGTTCGCACACACCATCCGCCTGATGGCAGGCCACGAACTGGTGACCGAGGGCTTCGCACCCGGCCAGGTCGGGTCGTCGGCCATGCCCCACAAGATGAACACCCGGTCCTGCGAGCGCGTCAACGGTCTGCAGGTCGTGCTCCGGGGCTACGGGTCCATGGCTGCGGAATTGGCTGGGGCGCAATGGAATGAAGGTGACGTCTTCTGTTCGGTGGTGCGCCGCGTCGCATTGCCGGACGCGTTCTTCGCCATCGACGGCCAGATCGAGACGTTCCTGACCGTCCTCGACGAATTCGGTGCCTACCCCGCGGTGATCCAGCGCGAGCTGGACCGCTACCTGCCGTTCCTGGCGACCACCCGCATCCTGATGGCCGCGGTGCGGGCCGGTGTCGGCCGGGAAACCGCGCACGAGGTGATCAAGGAACACGCCGTCGCCGTCGCCTTGGCGATGCGCGAAAAAGGCCAGGACCCAGACCTTTTGGATCGTCTGGCCGCTGATCCACGGCTGCCGCTGGACCGCGTCGAGCTCGATGCCGCGCTGGCCGACAAGCAGGCCTTCAGCGGCGCCGCCGGTGATCAGGTCGACGGCGTCATCGCAGCGGTCGACGAGTTGGTCTCGCGGTATCCCGAAGCGTCGAAGTACACCTCAGGCGCCATCCTGTGAGCCTCGCCGGGGTCGACCTGACCGACCTCGACAATTTCGCGTCCGGTTTCCCCCACGACCTGTTCGCGCGACACCGGGCCGAGGCGCCCGTGTACTGGCACGAGCCCACCGAGAACACCCCCGACGGCGAGGGTTTCTGGTCGGTGGCCACTCATACGGAAACCCTTGCAGTACTTCGTGATCCAGTTGTCTACTCGTCGGTGACCGGTGGTGCGCGACCCTTCGGTGGGACCCTGATCCAGGATCTGTCCATCGCCGGCCAGGTGCTGAACATGATGGACGACCCCCGGCATGCGGCGATCCGTCGGCTGGTGTCCTCGGGGCTGACACCGCGGATGATCGCCCGGGTCGAAGATGACCTGCGGGCCCGCTGCGGGGCGTTGCTTTCTGCGGTGTCCACGGGCGAGTCGTTCGATTTCGTCGTCGAGGTGGCCGCCGAGCTGCCCATGCAGATGATTTGCATCTTGATGGGTATCCCTGAGTCGCAACGACATTGGCTGTTCGAAGCGATCGAGCCGAGCTTCGACTTCGGTGGCTCGCGGGCAGCGACGATCACGCGGTTGTCGGTCGAGGAAGCCAGCTCGCGGATGTACACCTACGGCATGGAACTGATTGCGTCCAAACGGTCTTCGCCGACCGATGACATGTTGTCGGTGGTGGCCAACGCCCCCGAGGTCTCGGATATCGAGGCGTACCTGTTCTTCAACCTGCTGTTCAGCGCAGGCGCGGAGACGACGCGTAACTCGGTGGCCGGTGGCTTGCTGGCGTTGTGCGAAAACCCCTCGCAGTTGGCGCTGCTGCAGTCTGATCTGTCGCTGCTGCCGACTGCCATCGAGGAGATGGTGCGCTGGACGTCGCCGTCACCGTCCAAACGCCGGACGGCCACCTGCGACGTCGAGTTGGGTGGCTGTCGCATCGAGGCAGGCCAGAAGGTCGTGGTGTGGGAAGGCTCGGCCAACCGCGATCCGCTGGTGTTCGACGCGGCCGACACCTTCGACGTCACCCGTAAGCGCAACCCGCACTTGGGTTTCGGTCAAGGTGTGCACTACTGCCTGGGCGCCAATTTGGCCCGGATCGAGTTACGGGTGCTGTTCGAGGAGCTGCTCACCCGGTTCACCGGTTTCGAGTTGACCGGCCCACCTGAGTGGACGCGCAGCAACCGGCACACCGGGCTGCGGCACCTCCCGGTTTCCCTCGTGTGATTTGTGCACGATTTTCCGTGATACATACGGAAAATCGTGCACAAAAAGCTCACGCGGCGCCGCGAGCCCGAAGCACTCGGGTGATCTCGGCCAGCACCCGATCAGGAAACTCCGTCAGGTCGAGCCAGGTGAACCGCAGCACCTGGTAATTCAGGAGCGCGATGGTGTTCTGCCGTCTCCGATCATTCTGGAATTCTTCGGGCGTGCTGTGGAACGCCCAACCGTCCACTTCGATGACGAGACGTTCGCGCTGGAACAGAACATCCGCAACGTAGCCGGCCACCAGAGCATTGGCCTTCCAACCGGTAATTCTGTTGGTACGAAGCAACTTTGTGAGTATGCGTTCCGCTGCAGAACGCGAGTGGTCTGCCGCGGCGAGCAGAAGTATCCGTGCCTGGGGTGAACCGTGTCGCCCTTTGTTCCGGAGGTGGGCATCCCATAGCTGTTTCAGGGCGATGTCACGCTGCAGGGCCGCGTCCATGATCTTGGCGCCGCCCCCTCGTCGCGCCGCCGCTTCGATGACGGTCAGAGGTAGCGCCGTCACCTCGAGTCCGTTGCGTTCGATGACGTCCGCGCGGGACAGATCGCGTCGGCGGACCCGAATGCCCTCGCGCTTGCGGTGATTGCTGACCTTCGGCACCGTCACCTCGACGATGTCGGGTGCGAAGCGCGTCATGCCGAGCCACCACGCGGCGGCGAGGCCACTTGCGACTGCCCGCGCGCCGCAGGACCAGACCGCGGCCCGCACCCGCGCTGCGTCGGTGAACGGACGATCGTCGGCAAAGTAGACGCCCGGGGCGCAGCGGCGCCAATGCGCGGAGATGAGCCGATAGCGGATCGAGTCGTCACTGATTCCGATGGCCAGTGCTTGTGCGCGGGTGATGACACCGTCGTGGGCGCGGAGGTGATCGTCGAGCATGTCTGCTTGGACGCATGAGTTCCGCGATCGGTTCCGTCTCCAGCGATTTGTGCACGATTTTCCGCGACGAGTGCGGAAAATCGTGCACAAATCACGAGAGGGACGAGGACCGCAGGCGGATACCGGCAGCGCGGAGCTCCAACGCCGCCAGCTTCCGGACGGTGACGGCGTCCTGGGTACGCCAGGCGCCCACGGGATCGTCGGAAATCGCGGTCAGGCGCGCCATCGGCCGATTGGTCAGTGCACGCAACGCCAGCAGCTCCTCACCGGCCGCGGTCGACGCCAGCGTCACCGTCGTCCACTTGCGCCGGAAGAACCGCAGCCGCAGCAGTAACCACGGCATCGCGACGGCCAGGATCGGCGGCAACGCCACCGCCAGCGCCAACACCCACGCCAGCCAGGCTGCGGTGCTGTCCAGGCTGCTGCCGGCACCCGCCACATCAGAGGCCGCGTCGCCGGCCGCGCGCAACGGCGAACTGAGTGATCCGCCGACCAGCGGGATGCTGCCCGCACTGTGGCCGGCCGACGCCAGCCCCTGGGCCAGGCCGTCGGCGCCGTCGTGAACCCGGCGGCCGACATCGGAGATGATGGCCACCGCTCGATGGACCGCCAACCCCACGCTGATCCAGATGGCCGTCCAAACCGCGACAACGACGTCACTGGTCAGTTGGACGAGCAATCGACCGGGCGTGGTGGCGTAGGGCACATAGCGCGAACTCATGGCAACCATCCCAGCAGATAGTCTGTGCCGATGCGCCCAGCTTTGTCCGACTACCGGCACCTGACGAGCGGAAAGGTCCGGGACCTCTACCGGATCGACGACGATCACCTGTTGTTCGTCGCCTCTGATCGGATCTCTGCATACGACTACGTGCTGGACAGTCAGATCCCCGACAAGGGGCGGGTGCTCACCGCGATGAGCGTCTTCTTCTTCGACTATCTCGCCGAGCAGATCGGCGCGCTTAACCATCTGGCCGGCCCGCCGGACGACCCGCGCATCCCGCAGGACGTATTGGGCCGGGCCCTGGTGGTGCGAGCGCTGCAGATGCAGCCCGTCGAGTGCGTGGCCCGCGGCTATCTCACCGGTTCCGGGCTGATCGACTACCAGCAGACGGGGCAGGTGTGCGGTATCGCTCTGCCGGAGGGGCTGACCGAGGCCAGCAAGTTCGCCCAGCCGTTGTACACCCCGGCCACCAAGGCCGAGATCGGTGAGCACGACGAGAACATCAGCTTCGCGGCCACCGAGCAGTTGGTGGGTCCGGCGCTGGCGGCTCAGCTGCGGGACGAGACTCTCAAGGTGTACGAAGCTGCGGCCGCACACGCGTTGACGCGTGGAATCATTCTGGCGGACACCAAGTTCGAGTTCGGTCTCGATGACGACGGGGCACTGGTGCTGGCAGATGAGGTGCTCACGCCGGACTCGTCGCGGTATTGGCCGGCCGACAGCTATACGGTCGGCAAGGTGCAGCCCAGCTACGACAAGCAGTTCGTCCGTAACTGGTTGACGGGGCCCGAATCGGGTTGGGATCGCCATGGGGACACCCCGCCGCCACCGCTACCGGCGGCGATCGTCGACGCGACGCGTGGTCGTTACATCGAAGCGTACGAGCGTATTTCGGGTCACCGTTTCGCCGATTGGATCGGGGCATGAGTGAGGCTCGCGGAACGAATCCACTGCCGATGAGTGAGGTCGGTACTCCGCCGGTCGCCAAGCGGGTCGACAAACCGCGCGAACATCACGGTGACCTCTTCAACGATCCGTACGAGTGGATGCGCGACAAGTCCGATCCGGAGGTGATCGCCCTCCTCGAAGCGGAGAACACCTACACCGACGCCGTCACCGCGTCGCAGGAGTCGTTGCGGCAGAACATCTTCGATGAGATCAAGGCGCGCACCAAGGAAACCGACCTGTCGATCCCGAGTCGTCGCGGAGACTGGTGGTACTACGGGCGCACCTTCGAAGGCAAGCAGTACGGTGTGCATTGCCGTTGCCCCATAACCGATTCCGCGGACTGGACGCCGCCGACGCTCGACGAGCACACCGAGATCCCAGGTGAGCAGATTCTGCTCGACGAGAACGTGGAAGCCGAAGGCCACGACTTCTTCGCCTTGGGGGCCGCCACGGTCAGCCTGGATGCGAACATCCTGGCGTATTCGGTGGATACCGTCGGCGACGAGCGATACACCTTGAAGTTCAAGGACTTACGGACCGGCGAGTTGTACGAGGACGAGATCGTCGGGATCGGCGGCGGAGCCACCTGGGCGGCCGACAACAAGACCATCTATTACGTGACTGTCGATGACGCGTGGCGACCGGACACGGTGTGGCGGCATCGGTTGGCGTCGGGCCTGCCGTCGCAGAAGGTTCACCACGAGGACGACGAACGATTCTGGGTCGGCGTCGGGCGCAGCCGCAGTGACAAGTACGTGTTCATCGCCGCGGGTAGTGCCGTCACGACCGAGATTCGCCACGGTCGGGCGGACGACCCGGAAACCTCGTTCGACATCGTGCTGCCACGCAAGGATTCGGTGGAATACGACGTCGAGCACGCGGTGATCGGCGGCCAGGACCGCTTCTTGATCCTCCACAACGACGGGGCCGAGAACTTCACCCTGGTGGAGGCGCCGGTCGAGGATCCGACGAACTTCCGCACTCTGATCGAACACCGCGACGATGTCCGACTCGATGGGGTCGAGGCGTTCGCGGAGCATCTGGTGGTCAGCTATCGCAGTGAGGCGCTGCCGCGAATCCAGTTGTGGCCCTTCGATTCTGATGGTAATTACGGTACGGCCGAGGACGTCACCTTCGATTCGGAGTTGATGTCGGTAGGCACGTCGGTCAACCCGAACTGGTCATCGCCCCGGCTGCGTATTGCCGCGACGTCGTTTGTCACGCCGGTCCGTATCTATGACCTCGATCTGGCCACCGGTGACCGAATCCTGTTGCGCGAGCAGCCGGTTCTGGGTGGCTACCGCCCGCAGGACTATGTCGAACGCCGGGACTGGGCGGTGGCCGCCGACGGGGCGAAGGTGCCGTTGTCGATCATCCACCGCGTCGATGCGGCACTGCCCGCGCCTGCGCTGTTGTATGGCTACGGCGCCTACGAATCGTGTGAGGACCCGCGCTTCTCGATTGCGCGGTTGTCGCTGCTGGATCGTGGGCTGGTTTTCGTGATCGCGCACGTCCGGGGTGGCGGGGAGATGGGCCGCGGTTGGTACGAGCACGGCAAGCTGCTGGAGAAGAAGAACACGTTCACCGACTTCATCAGTGCCGGTGAGCATCTGGTGGATTCCGGGGTGACGCGACCACAGAACCTGGTGGCGCTCGGCGGTAGTGCGGGTGGCTTGCTGATGGGGGCGGTGGCCAACATGGCGCCGCGCCTGTTCGCCGGCATCCTGGCGCAGGTGCCGTTCGTCGACGCGTTGACCACGATCTTGGATCCGTCGCTGCCGCTGACCGTCACCGAGTGGGACGAGTGGGGTAATCCCTTGGCGGACAAGGACGTCTACGACTATATGAAGTCGTACACGCCGTACGAGAACGTGACCGCGCAGGATTACCCGAAGATCCTGGCGATGACGTCGCTCAACGACACCCGTGTCTACTACGTGGAGCCAGCGAAATGGGTTGCTGCCCTTCGGTATACCAAAACCGATGCGCATCCGGTGCTGCTCAAGACCGAGATGGCGGCCGGTCACGGTGGCACCAGCGGTCGCTATGAACGGTGGAAAGAAGCGGCTTTCCAATACGCCTGGGTACTAGCCACTGCAGACCCAGACAAATACGGCGGCGGCTAGAAACACCACCTCCATCGCGCTGCGCACGCCCAGTCGTGCCGTCATCGACGACGGTGGGTTGGGCATGCGCGCGGCGTGCACGTTGGCCGGGAACATGGCCAGCATCAACACGAACAGGCACCCGGCGGCAGCCGCCCGCGTCGGCGCGAGCAGTAGACCGGCAGCGCCCAGCAACTCCAAAAGACCTGTGGCGGTGACCAACAACGCTGGCGCCGGCAGCTGAGGCGGGACGATGGCGATCATGTCGCGTCGCATGCCCGGCACGAAATGCGCGATGCCTGTAAGGGTGAACATCACGGCGAGGCCGACAGCGAGGGCGGACGGCCAGTTGTCGAGGTAAACGACTCCGAGACCGCCGGCGACCCGCGCCACCAGACTGCCTGCGATGAGTGCCACTAGTACGGCCATGATCCACCCCTCAACTTGTCAGTGTCTAGATAAGGGTAAGTCGAAACTAGTCACTGTCAAGATTTGCGGTAGCATCCGTGCATGGCCAAGCAGAGCTACCACCACGGCGACCTGAAGGCCGTCATCCTCCAACGCACTGCGGAGTTGGTCGCCGCCAACGGGGCCGACGCGCTGTCGTTGCGCGAATTGGCCCGTGCCGCTGGGGTTTCCCACGCCGCACCGGCCCATCACTTCACCGATCGCAGGGGGCTGTTCACGGCATTGGCCACCGAAGGTTTCATCGGCCTGGCTGATGCGCTGCGTGCGGCGCGGCCCGATTTTGTCGACGCCGCCCGCGCCTACGTGCGCTTTGCGTTGCGGCATCCCGGGCATTACCGGGTGATGTTCGACAGGTCGTTGTACGACGCCGCCGACCCGGCACTGTGCGAGGCCGAAAGTGCGTCCGCCGCCGAACTGAGCGCAGGCGTCCGGACGCTCACGGACCGCAATGCGCAAGAAGATCCTGATGGCGCGGCGTTGGCTGCGTGGTCGCTCGTGCACGGATACATCATGCTCACGCTCAACGGCGCGACGGCAACGGACGATCCGGAGGCGACGACCGAACGCATCGCCCGAATCTTGTTCAGCGGCTAGGGCAAAACCACCCCGCGAGCGTGCGCAAAATGCACAGCTGGCGCGGCGTGTCGGCGGGAGACACGCACGCTCGCGGGAAAAGAGGGGGAGTGAGATAGGGGAAAGGGGGGAGTGAAATAGGTTGGCAGACATGACTCTGGCACTGACCGACATCGCATTGACCACCCTCGACGGCCGGCCGACCTCCCTGGCCGACTATGCCGACCGTGCAGTGCTGGTGGTCAATGTCGCGTCGAAATGTGGACTGACGCCGCAGTACACGGCCCTGGAGCAGCTGGCCAAGGACTACCACGACCGCGGGCTGACGGTCATCGGCGTGCCGTGTAACCAGTTCATGGGGCAGGAGCCGGGGACCGCCGAGGAAATCCGGCAATTCTGTTCGGCCACCTACGGCGTCACCTTCCCGCTGCTGGCCAAGACCGACGTCAACGGCGACGAGCGCCACCCGCTGTACGCCGAGCTGACCCAGACCGCCGACGCGGACGGCAATGCCGGTGACGTCCAGTGGAACTTCGAGAAGTTCCTGCTGGCTCCGGGCGCGGCCGTGGTGAACCGCTTCCGGCCGACCGTCGCGCCGGACGCCCCCGAGGTGATCTCCGCGATCGAGGCCGTCTTGCCGCGCTGACGCGGCACAGCGCAGAGTTCAACCCCCACAAACGCTGTGGAAACCCTTCCGACACCCGGCGTTGCCATACTCGGGGCATGGCTGGCCAATTGATCGTCTCGGTCTCGGGCATCCGGGACCGCACGCTGGGTGAGGTCGCGGACCTGCGGGCCGAGCTCGATTCCCGGGGCGTTCCGGCGTCGCTGCTGATGGCTCCGCGACTCAAGGGCGGCTACCGCCTCGACGAGGACAGGGCCACCGTCGACTGGGTGGTGGGTCAGCGTGCCGCCGGAGATGCCGTGGTGTTGCACGGTTTCGACGAGGCCGCCACGAAGAAGCGCCGCGGCGAGTTCGCCGGCCTGCCGGCCCACGAGGCCAACCTGCGGTTGATGGGCGCCGACCGGGTGCTCGAACACCTGGGTCTGCGTACCCGACTGTTCGCCGCACCCGGCTGGACGGTGTCGCAGGGCACCATGACAGCGTTGCCACGCAATGGTTTCCGGTTGCTCGCGGGGGTCAGCGGCATTACCGACCTGGTGCGGGACACGACAGTGCGAGCCCGGGTGCTGGGCATCGGCGAGGGATTCATGACCGAGCCGTGGTGGTGCCGCACGTTGGTGCTCGCCGCCGAACGTACTGCGCGTCGTGCGGGGACTGTCCGGATCGCGGTTGCCGCCGGGCAATTGGGTCGGCCCGGTCCGCGCCAGGCGGTGCTCGATGCCATCGACCTGGCGTTGCTGCACGGCTGTGTGCCGGGCGTCTACCAGTGGGAGCAGATTCCCGCGGTGACTGCCGCGGCTTAAGAGCTGGCTCGATCCACAGCGCCGTGCCACACCGCCGGACCGGCGGCCAGCACGGCCAGACACACCATCGCGGTGGCGTACAGCGTGCCTCCGATGATGTCGGTGAAGTAGTGGAAGTGGTTGCTGGCCATGCCTATTGACGGAATCATGGCGCCGACGAGAGCCAGCGAAACACTCCAGATGTGGATGCCGATCGCCAGGACGAGCATCGCCGCGACGGTGATCGCGACCGTCGTATGACCGCTCGGATACGCCATCAACTCTCCCGACCAGGGCCGTCCGAACAACACTTTGAGCATCCGGGCCCCGGCGATCGAGATGACCGGGCACGCCGCCGCGACGGCGGCTAGTCGCCACATCCGTCGCGCCAGCGCGATGCCGATCGCCAGCAGGTACAGCGGCACCAGCACCCACACCCGGTTCAGCAGCAGCATCCACAACGGATGTTCACCCAGCAGTGCAACTGATTGGGCCCAGAACCAGTTGTCGAACGCGGTCGGACCGGCGCCGACCGACAAACCCAGGGCGACCATCAAGGCGAACCCCACCGGCGGCCACCAGTAGAGGAATTGTCGGTTGTTCAGAACTCTGTGCCGTTCTCGTGTACGAGCACCTGGAAATCCGTGTCGGTCATTTCCGACAGCCGTCCGTAATAGATGCCCTTGGCGGGTTCGGTAATGATGCCTTGGTGGATCGGCACCGCGTGCTGGGGTGCCACCGCCCGCAGGAAATCGACGGCTTCGGAGATCTTCATCCACGGCGCGGCAGCAGGGGTTGCGAGCACCTCGATGGGCTCGCCCGGGACGAAGAGGGCGTCACCGGGATGCATCAGCCGCGCCGGGTGACCGGTGTCGCCGATCAGATACGAGATGTTGTCGATGACCGGGATCTCCGGGTGGATGACGGCGTGCGTGCCGCCGGCGCCGCGCACGGTGAGATGCCCGATCGACACACTGTCGCCGACGTGCACTGCCTGCCACGGTTCGCCGAGCTGTGCGGCGGTCATCGGGTCGGCGTACAGCCTGGCTTGCGGATTCGCCTCGACAAGGGCGGGCAGCCGTGCCGGATCGGCGTGATCGGGATGCTGGTGGGTGATCAAGATGGCGTCGAGTCCGGTGATCCCCTCGAACCCGTGGGAGAAGTTTCCCGGATCGAACAACACCGTGGTTTCGGCACCGTCTTCACGAAAGCGGGCCAACAGGCAGGAATGTCCGAAGTGGGTCAGCTCCATGCCTACATTGTGCGGGCATCGCCGCGATGACGGGCGCCGGTAGAGTAAGCCCGAGAAATTTCACCCGAACAAAGGAGCGCGCGTGGCCCGCGTCGTTGTGCACGTGATGCCCAAGGCAGAGATTCTGGACCCGCAGGGCCAGGCGATCGTCGGAGCACTCGGACGTCTTGGTGTCGCCGGGGTGTCCGATGTGCGACAGGGCAAGCGTTTCGAGCTTGAGGTCGATGACAGCGTGTCCGACGACACTCTGGAACACATCGCCGAGACGCTGCTCGCCAACACCGTGATCGAGGATTTCTCGGTGCACCGGGAGAACGCGTGACCACGAATGTGCGAGTTGGTGTCATCACCTTCCCGGGCACGCTCGACGACGTCGACGCGGCCCGCGCCGTGCGTGCGGTCGGCGGCGAGGCGGTCAGCCTGTGGCACGCGGATCCGGACCTGCATGGCGTAGACGCCGTCATCGTGCCGGGTGGCTTCTCGTACGGGGACTACCTGCGGTGCGGAGCCATCGCCAAGTTCGCGCCCGTGATGTCGTCGGTGGTCGAGGCCGCCGGCAAGGGCATGCCGGTGCTGGGCATCTGCAACGGCTTTCAGGTGCTGTGCGAGGCCGGTCTGTTGCCGGGTGCCCTGACCCGCAACGAGGGGCTGCACTTCATCTGCCGCGACGTCTGGTTGGAGGTGACGGCGACATCGACCGCATGGAGCAGTCGCTATGACGCCGGCGCCGACATCCTGGTCCCGCTCAAGTCCGGCGAGGGGCGTTACGTCGCGTCGCAGGACGTGCTCGACGAGCTCGAGGGCGAGGGCCGCGTGGTCTTCCGGTACCGCGACAACGCGAACGGTTCGATGCGTTCGATCGCCGGCGTCAGCTCGGCCAACGGCCGCGTCGTCGGTCTGATGCCGCACCCCGAGCACGCCACCGAGGCGTTGACCGGTCCGTCCGATGACGGTCTGGGCATCTTCTATTCGGCACTGGATGCGGTGCTGTCGGCCTGACGGCGAGCGAACCCTGAGCGCGGCACCATGAACAGATATGTGGTGCTGACGTTCTGGTATGTGCTGTTCGGCGTCATCGCGCTGGCGGCGTTGGTGTGGGCTGTCGTCAAGATCATCGAGGGTGACTTCGTCACCACCGCGGTGGTGCTCGGCTTCGTGTCCTGCTGCGTGGGTTTGATTGCGTACCTGTCACTTCCGATGTCGGGAGTGGTGACGCCCCGGGCCGACTACGACGGTGCGGGAACCACCATCCGACGGGATTCGGCAGTCGACATCTCCTACCTGCTGATCATCGGCGGCGCCTTCGTCAGTGTCGGGTCCGTGGCGGTGTTCGGCTGGTCCGGGGACATCGACATTGCGTTGCCGCCCGGCCAGAGTTGGTCGCGCTATGCCGGGGTGGCCGTCATCGCCACCATCGCGCTCCTGCCCGTGCTGTGGATGACGATGCGGCACAAGGGAACCGGCTTCATCAGGCTGACGGCCGCAGGCATCGAGATCCTGGGCCGTGGCGGGTTGTCGTCGTGCGCGTGGGACGACGTCTTCGACATCACGAACAGTCGGGGTGGCAAGACGTTCTCGCCGCGGGACACCTTGTACGTCATCAAGAACAAGGGACCGGAGCTGTCCACCACGGCCGACGCGTACACCCCGGGCGGCCACGCCCTGCGGCGGTTCGTGCGGTTCTACGTCATGTACCCCGGCTACCGCGACGAACTCACCGATGGCCGTGCAGTGCAGCGGTTTTGGGATGAGAACCAGTGGGAGTCCGGCTAGACCCCCGGCTAGGTGCCCAACGCCACCGATGCCTCGGCGGTGTACACCAGGAACGTCAGGGTCTCCTGCAGGTACAACTGCACGGATTCGGCGTCGTGCGACAGGTAACCGATGGCCAGGTCGTTGCCGAGCTGCAGATCGAAATCGCCGCCGCGAGTGGACAGGACGAATGCGCCATCGATGGCCGGCGCCCAGATGATGTCACCGTCGACCAACCGGTTCAGGTGCTCGCGCAACGGGTAGCCGTGCTCGGTGGTCTCGCTGACCTTGGTGTAGGCCTCCGCCGACAGCAGCACCGAGTACGGCCCGTCCACGCCGGCCAACCGCAGCTCCGACAACGCCTGGGCGATGACGTCGGGGTAGCCGCGCGGATCGTCGGGCAGGGCGAGCACCGCGTTGGACGTGGACGCCCGGATGCCCTGGATCTGCGCGTCCGGGTAGCCCTCGAAGATCGCCCGATCCTCGGCGAATGCCAGCTGCTTGGCGGCTTCTTTCACCGGGTCCCAGTTCGAGTCCTGGGACCCGCGCTCCACGTCGTCGATGTCTTCACGGGACACCGTGAACGGCACCCGCAACCGCACGAGCGGTTGTGACTGGCGAAGGTGCGCCACCACGCCGTCACCCGGGGACGAGACGTCCACCAGATGACCGGTGCCGACGGCGGAAGCCGTCGGGCCGCCGGGATCGCTCACGTCGACCACCCGCCGGCCGGCGATGTGCCGTTTGAACGTCCGCGCGGCTTCCTCCTCGATCTGGCTCCACGCCGCCGAGGTGATCGGGGCCAGTTCGCGGTAGAGGTTGTTCATTGCGGATGACCTTTCAAGCTGCCGATGGATAGGGCGTTGGTGGACTGTGACGGTTCGGGCACGGGCGGCGCCACCGGCAACGCCGGCGGATCATCGAGGAAATCCGTTGTGGGCGTGAAGAACAACGCTCCGGTTACCGGGGTGGAGAAGTCCAGGATCCGATCGGTGTTGCCCGGCGGATCGCCGATGAACATGTTGTGCAACATCCGCTCGGTGACCGCCGGGTCCGCGCAGTAGGCGATGTAATAGGTGCCGAATTCAGCTGAACCGACCCGGCCGAACGGCATGTTGGCGCGGACGATCTGCAGCTGGTTGCCGTCGGCGTCGCTGATGACATTGAGTGCCACATGCGAGTTCGGCGGTTTGACGGAGTCGGCCATCTCGATGTCTTCGAGCTTGCTGCGGCCGATCACCCGTTCCTGCTCGGTGACACTGAGCGAATTCCAGGACGACATGTCGTGCAGATACTTCTGGATGTGGACGTAGCTGCCGCCAGTGAAGTTCGGGTCGTCGTCTCCGATCCGTGCGGCGACCACGGCAGCGGACCCATCGGGATTCTCGGTGCCGTCGACGAAACCCAGCAGGTCGCGGTTCTCGAAGAACTTGAAGCCGTGCACCTCGTCGACGACCGATACTGCGCCGTCCAGTGCCCGCAGGATCTGCCCTGCGAGCTCGAAGCACACGTCCATCGCGTTCGCCCGGATATGGAACAACAGATCGCCCGGAGTCGACGGGGCGTGGTGGCGCTCGCCGCGCAGTTCGGGGAACGGGTGCAACCCCGCAGGCCGAGGTCCGGTGAACAAACGGTCCCAGGCGTCCGATCCGATCGACGTCACCAAGGTCAAATTGCTTGCGGGCGTACGGAAACCGACCGCCCGCACCAGCCCCGACAAGCCGGACAGTGCGTCATTCACGGCGGCCTCGCCACCGTCGTCGATCGTGGCGATCAGGAAGATCGCCGCTGAGGTCAGCGGGGTGAGCACGGGTTGTGACACGGGCACGGGATCGACCCTAGCCCCACGAGCCCCGACTTTTGCGGTAAGGATTGACTTCATGACCGGAGCTTCTGCCACTGGCTTGTGCGAATTCATCGACGCATCGCCCTCACCGTTCCATGTGTGTGCGACCGTGGCCGCTCGCCTGATCGACGCCGGCTTCACCGAACTGCAGGAGACGGCCACCTGGCCGTTCGCCGCGGGTACCGGCGCCGGGGGATTCTTCACGGTGCGCGCGGGTTCGTTGGTGGCCTGGAAGCCGACGGATGCGCCGGCTCCGTTCCGGATCGTCGGCGGCCACACCGACAGTCCGAACCTTCGCGTCAAAGCACACCCGGACCGGTTCATCAGCGGCTGGCGAGTCGTCGCGCTGGAGCCGTACGGCGGTGCCTGGCTCAATTCGTGGCTCGATCGGGACCTCGGGATCAGCGGCCGGATTTCGGTGCGGCGCGGCAACACCGTCGAGGACGTGCTGGTGGCGATCGACGACCCGATCCTGCGGGTGCCGCAGCTGGCGATCCATCTGTCCGACGATCGCAAGGGCGTCAGCCCCGATCCGCAACGGCACGTCAATGCGGTGTGGGGAGTCGGCAGCGAAGCCGGCGACTTCGTCGGGTACGTCGCCGAGCGGGCCGGGATCGACGCGGCCGACGTGCTGGCCGCGGGCGCGACGGGGGTCGGGTTCACGACCTCGCTGTTCGACCTCGCGGAGGTCGAGCACCGTCAGGTCGACCGCATCGCCGAGCGGGCGGGGCTGAACAAGCGACTGATCTACTACTACTTTGACGACAAGGAAAAGCTGTTCGAGGCGGTGCTGGAGCAGGCCTACCGGCACATCCGCCAGGAAGAGGCACAACTCAAACTGCTGGACCTGGCCCCCGCCGATGCGGTACGCCGCCTGGTCGAGTTCACCTGGAACTACTACCTGGCCCACCCCGAATTCATCACCCTGCTCAACAGCGCCAACCTGCACCGCGACAACCTGCTGATCCGCCTGGCCTGGCAACCGGCGGGTTGGCAGCTCAGCCTGGACACGGCCTACACACCGGCCGACCACGGCCGCCACGACACCGCCGCAGTGCAATGGCAGGGCGACCGCTGGCGCCTGAACGCCGCCTGGCGCCAGGCGAAGTTCACGTCGGGCGCCTATGCCGGCAACGACGTGATGCTGGTGAACGTGAATGAACTGGCCACCACCGACCGGGCTAAATTCGGCAATGGCATCCTCAAAGAAGGCGAAGAGGAAAAGACAAGGGTGTGGATCGAATTGTGCAACGAGGCAGGCGGCAGAAATGTAATCCCCTTCGACGGCATGCTGGCAGGCGATGCCTGGCTCTGGAGCAAGTACCGCGATGACCAGGCGCTGCTGGCCAAATTCAAGGAGATCACCGATAAACGGTTCGACAAACGCCAGGGGCATTATGGCTATATCGGCGACCGTACCGTGATCAAGAACTGTAAGATCATCAAGGACGTACTCGTGGGCTCGGATGCGTATTTCAAAGGCGCCAACAAACTGAAGAATCTCACCGTCAACAGCGATGAAAAAAGGAGATCGCAGATCGGCGAAGGCTGCGAACTGGTGAATGGCATCGTGGGATATGGCTGCCGCATCTTCTATGGCGTAAAAGCGGTTCGCTTCGTGATGGCTTCCCATTCGCAGTTGAAATACGGCGCCCGCCTGATCAACTCGTACCTGGGCAACAACTCCACCATCTCCTGCTGTGAAGTGCTGAATTCACTCATCTTCCCGGCGCATGAACAACACCACAATAACTCTTTCCTCTGCGCCGCCGTCGTCATGGGACAAAGCAATATGGCCGCCGGCGCCACCATCGGCAGTAATCACAACAGCCGGGCAGCCGATGGTGAGATCGTGGCCGGGCGGGGTTTCTGGCCCGGGCTCTGTGTAAGCCTGAAACACAATTCCAGGTTCGCCTCTTTTACCATCATTGCCAAAGGCGATTTCCCGGCCGAGCTCAACATACCCCTTCCCTTCAGCCTTG
>ERZ650309.696-NODE-696-length-16171-cov-5.410338_pt1 | contig 16171 bp, 10 predicted proteins | sample MGYA00376245_ERZ650309 | MGnify/ENA primary metagenome ERZ650309 (study PRJEB26733, sample SAMN07839294) | wastewater metagenome | biome: urban; feature: wastewater treatment plant; material: waste water | place: USA: North Carolina | collected 2016-04-26 ...
CCTATGTGTGGGTGTATTTCAAAGTAAACCAATTTGACGGGCAATCTGGCAGCGGTGTAAATACAACCGGTACCTGAAAAATGGTCAAACGTTCGGCTTGCTAAGAATTTGGTGCTGCCAACATATAAAGTCCCATCGCAGCATTCGAGAATGTAGGTGTATCCTTTCATGAAAAGCGGATTTTAATGTAAAGGTATGAGAAAGCATTGTCCTTTCGACAAGCTCAAGGACCATTTTTATTCACCCATTAATTTCCATTTCATTAATTCGTAAAAGCATTGTCCTTTCGACAAGCTCAAGGACCATTTTCCCTCGCCAATCAAATGCCATTTTATTAATTCCCGATGGCCCTTGAGCCCGCCGAAAGGGCAATGACCCATCGCAATGGCTCTTGAGCCCGCCGAAAGAGCAATGACCGAGCGTGAAGGCCCTTGAGCCCGCCGAAAGGGCAATGGCTTCCGCCGAAAGGGCAATGGGAACCAAAGGCCAATGGGAACCACGAATGATTAGTACCTTTGCCGCATGTCATCACTCTATCCTTCCTACGACGTCATTGTAGTTGGTGCCGGTCACGCCGGTTGCGAAGCTGCTGCTGCTGCTGCCAACATGGGCTCTAAAGTTTTGTTGGTGACCATGAATATGCAGACCATCGCACAAATGTCGTGCAACCCTGCTATGGGAGGTATTGCTAAAGGTCAGATTGTCAGGGAGATAGATGCTCTTGGCGGATATTCAGGAATTGTCAGCGACCGCTCCATGATTCAATTCCGCATGTTGAACCGGTCGAAGGGCCCTGCCATGTGGAGTCCGCGTACCCAAAACGACAGAATGCGTTTTGCAGAGGAATGGAGAATGTTGCTTGAGCAAACTCCGAATGTTGATTTCTGGCAGGACATGGTTGGCGAAATCGTTATTGAGAATGGGAAGGCCTGCGGGGTAGTTACCGGAATGGGAATCACCTTCAGGTCGAATGCTGTCATCCTTACAAACGGTACTTTTTTGAATGGCATCATTCACATCGGAGAAAAGAGATTCGGTGGCGGTCGTACCGGAGAAAAGGCGAGCACAGGAATCACAGAACAATTAGAGACCCTTGGCTTTAAAAGTGGCAGGATGAAAACCGGAACACCGCCCAGAGTTGATGGTCGTTCTCTCAATTACGATGTGATGGAAGAGCAGGCAGGAGATGCTATCCCGGGAAAGTTTTCATTCACCGACACCACCCCTCCTGCTACACAAAGAAGTTGTTTTGTCACTTACACGAATGATGCAGTACATGATGTATTGCGCACAGGATTTGAAAAATCACCGATGTTCACCGGTAGAATCCAGGGACTCGGTCCGAGATATTGTCCGTCGATAGAAGATAAAATCAACCGCTTTGCCGAACGAAATCGTCATCAGCTTTTTGTCGAGCCCGAAGGATGGAACACAGTGGAAATATATGTCAATGGCTTTTCATCGTCGTTGCCGGAAGATGTGCAGTTGCAGGCAATGAAACTCATTCCGGGATTTGAAAATGTGAAGATGTTTCGGCCTGGATATGCTATTGAATACGATTACTTCCCACCCGACCAGCTGCAGCTGACTCTGGAGACTAAAAATATTGAGAACCTCTATTTTGCAGGACAAATAAATGGCACCACCGGTTATGAAGAAGCTGCTTGTCAGGGACTTATGGCTGGTATAAATGCCCATCTGAAGATCAATGAAAAAGAACCTTTCGTATTGAAAAGGTCGGATGCCTATATAGGGGTATTGATTGACGATTTGGTAACAAAGGGAACCGATGAACCTTACCGGATGTTCACATCAAGGGCTGAATTTCGCACTATCTTAAGGCAGGATAACGCCGATATAAGATTAACTCCTGTGAGTTACAACCTGGGACTGGCATCAGAAAGCCGCTTTCGCAAGGTGGAGGAAAAGGTCAATAACACCTCTGAAATCATCAATTACTTTAAAGAAACCAGTATAGCGCCGGTTGAGGTGAACCCCGTTTTGGAGGCACAGCAATCGGAGCCAATTCGCCAGAAAATAAAACTGATCAATCTGGTGAGCAGACCTCAACTGGGGATACCGGAACTCAGAAGTGCGTTACCGGAACTCGAGAAAAAGCTCTCCTTTTACGATGAAGAAACTGTTGAACAGGCCGAAATCATGATGAAATACCAGGGGTATATCGATAAAGAGCAGGAGATGGTGAATAAAATTAATAAACTGGAACACATCGCTTTAGACCCTCAATACGACTACACTCAAATTAAGTCACTTTCAGCTGAAGCACGCCAAAAATTGGCCATTATTAAGCCCGTTACCCTTGGACAAGCCTCGCGGATTTCAGGTGTTTCTCCTGCAGATATCTCCATACTTATGGTGCATATGGGCCGTTAACGGGATCATTTTAACGCCTTTTTTCTACTTTACGAATCCATTTTTTCTTTGCTGAGAATCGTCCTGCTTTACAGATGACCAACTTCATCAAGCATGCCAGCTTTCCTGATCAAAAAGCTTCATAAAAAGTTATAAACCGTTCACTATTAATAAAATAATGAAGCGGCCTCAGCTTCGTTTATCGTTAATGCTGACCTTTGATTCATCAAAATTTAAACCCAGTTCCACGTGAAACCCACCGCAACAGAAACCCTGAATGCATGCCCCGTTTGCAACGAAACCAAAATCGAGACCTACCTCGAACTGGCCGATTACAGTATCTCAAAAGAGCCCTTTTCAATAGCAAAATGCTCAAAATGTGGCTTCCTTTTCACCAATCCAAGGCCAAATAAAGAGCATATTGGTCCCTATTATGAGTCGGAGGACTACATCTCACATAGTAACAGCTCAAAAGGGCTCATGAATACGATTTATAAGCAGGTTCGACACTACACAATAGCCAAAAAAGTGGCCATGATGATGCGAATTGTGGATGGGAAGAAGACCTTGCTGGACTATGGTTGCGGTACAGGAGAGTTTTTGAACGTTATGCAGCTGAACAAATGGCAAGTTAAGGGTATTGAACCCGGAGATGGACCCCGTAATCAGGCAATTTCCAACTATAAGCTAGCAGTTACCCCTCCTGATTCGATATTTTCAATGGAAAATGAGTCGTTTTCTATCATTACAATGTGGCATGTGCTTGAACACATCCACGATTTGAACGAAACGCTGGCACAATTGAGGAAATTGCTCACCAAAACCGGAAAAATGGTGATTGCAGTCCCTAATTGCGAAGCAAAGGACATTGAATTCTACGGAAAACACTGGGCTGGTTGGGACGTACCACGACATTTGTATCACTTTTCGGAAGATACCCTATCAAAATTACTCGCGAAACATCAATTAAAGATCACCGACATCAAACCAATGGCTTTTGATTCCTTTTATGTCGACTTGTTGAGTGAAAAATATCGCTCCGGTTCGATGAATCCGGTCAGAGCATTCTGGAATGGCTTCAGAAGTAACCTGGCAGGGGTAGCCAAAATCAATAAGTATGCATCATTGATCTACATTGTTTCAAAAGAGTAACCGAACATCGATTCATGAAGTGCTTTTCCATTGATACCACTTCAACTCATCAACGTATTTCACGTGAAATAATTCTCCCGATCAAGAATTCCAGTTTGGGTTCAGTATGGACATGGGCAATATGAATCAAAGTTTCCTATTGAAACATCAATTTCATATCAAATAACGCCCAGAAACCTTTTTCATGAGCAATAACAAGAAAATAGCAGAAAAAGCGTCGAATTAAAATACCTTAATGAAAATATTGAGTTTTGCTCAAAAAAATATTTTTCACAGGAAAACTAAATTGTAGCTTAAAGTTATTTTCATGTGAAAAATAAAATTCCACGTGGAACTAGAATTGTTCATAAAGAATAAACTTCTCAAAAAAAATAATAGAAAATTAAAATTTACCAAAGACGATTAGCAGATTTAACCGTAATGGCAAAATAATAGTGGTTATGTTAAATGGATTTGGAACCGTGAAAAGAAATCTGACGAATCAGGAAAGTGTTTCACGTGAAAAAGAGGCAACGACCTCAACTAACTCGGGCCCGGTTTTGAAACCATTATAACGCCAAACAACCAGGTTATTTTTGAAAAGAAGTAACACTGGGATGCCACGAATCTGAAACTTTTCGGCGATTGATTGAAACTTCTCGGCATCAATTTTCATGACTACAGCATGCTTTTCCAGCTCTCCTGACACCTCAGTTAATATGCTATCAAGCCATTTACAAGGCTCACACCAACCGGCATAAAAGTCAACAAAGACCATAGAATTCGTTGCCACCGTTTCATAAAAATGGTCCTCAGATATCGCTTCAATCATAGCTCAAATAACGCAACAAACGATATTTAGTTTCATAGAGTAACCAACCCTATCAATGCTTAAATGAAGTCACAACAGACCAAATATTCACCGGTCAGATGGGGTGCACGCGGGGTCAAAAAGAGTCAAAAAACACTCTGTACATCAGATATCTTAGGAGCAGTGACATTCCGACAACAATTGAAACCTTTTCAGTGAAGTGAGGTAAAACACCATTGAAAAAGTGTCGAAAACATGGAAAAGAAACCGCAAGAGTCGCTGTTAAAAGCACCACTCAGAAGCAATAAACTCCTTCTTGCAATCGGATTATGTGCAGGCCTTACAGCAGGCTGGGCCTACTACTATACCGCACCCAAATCGTATGAATCGGAGCTTACTCTTTTCAATCCTGCACCCAACTCACCCAATGCTTCTCTGCTTTCAGCCACAGTAAAGACCCCGGCAACAGAAAAAATTACATCCAGGCCCTATTTAGCGACCGCATTAGATGGCCCACAACCGCTTATTTCGTACTTCGTGGAACAGGATTATCAACGAACACCCTCAAGCTACGAGACGCCGTTTAAAGCGGAATACAAGCTAATCAGCAAATCCTTCTACCGTCAAGAGTATGAGGTAGTGCCTATCGATGATAATAACTATAAACTTATCTCAGAAATTCATGGCATAAGAAGAGTTAAAGAAGGTATCTATGGAAAACAATTGATCGATAACAATCTTGCTATAACGATCACTAAAAAAGACCATGTACCTTACCATAAAGCACCACAGTTTACAGAAACCAAGTACATCATTGCAATCGATTCACCCGGTTCACTGGCTGATCAGCTATCAGAAGGAAATATAACTGCTGCTGAACAAAATGGAGTAGTTACCATCAATTGTAAAGCAGCTACTCCTGAAATGGCCGCACTTGCAGCCAATCAAATAGGTAACCATTTCATAGGAAATGAGCAAACCACAAATGGTACTGACGCCTCTGTAGAGTCTATCGACCAGCGCATAAACGCACTTGCAGAAGACCTGAAACAAAAAGAGGCTTTGGTTGCAGCATATAAATCTGAAAATCAAATCACAGAACTATCGATAGATGCACAAAAAAATCTATCACTATTAGAGCAACAGCAACTGCAAAAGACACAACTCGATTTGCAGATGGCATCACTTGATAATATCTCGAACTACCTTCGTAAAAATCGTGATGGCAATAATTCGCTGGTAGAATATGGTGCAATAAGCGACCCTTCATTCAACGATCAGATTCAACAACTCAACAGCAAATATCAAAGTGCTTCAGCAGCACCTGCAGAAATTGAAGCTCTTAAAAATCAGATAGCTGAACGAGTATTGAATACCAGAAAAAGAATTGCCGTTCAGCAAGAGGCACTTGCAAAACAAATCGCTCAAACAAGAGGACAACTAGCAACTATTCCTGAAAAAGCACATTCGCTTGAAACGTTAGAACGTGCAATGCAACTCGACAGGAAAGTTTATGATCTGCTTATCGATAAAAGAGCACAGGCCATTGTTGGAGGACAGGTAATTTCTGGTCCCGGATCTATCTTGAAACCGGCAACTTCATCAGCAACACCAGTTGCTCCTGTACTGTGGTTAATAATGACAATCGGTGCAATTTCAGGTTTAACCATTTCTTATCTGATCTCCTTATTCTTTGCACAATTACGTCATTCACGCATCCACGAACGCAACGAAATTGATGAGACAAAAGGCATTCCTTTTATTGGGAACGTTGCCATGGATTCAAACAACCCATTGGCGTTGAAAGAATCATTTAACAACTTGTGTACTAAAATACTCTTAAAGCAGGATGTCAAAATGATAACCATTACTTCTACAAGTAGTGGAGAAGGTAAAACATTCATTGCAACAAATCTGGCGAAAGCTTATAGTGCAATGGATAAAAAAGTCCTCCTGATTGATATGAACAGCTACCATCCGGAAATAGCTGACCTCTTCGAGATCACAAACGATAAAACAATTGCTGATGTTCTTGAAGGACGATGTGATGTACATGATGCAGTATGCCTCACCAGCTTCCCCAACCTGGATATACTGGTCTCAGGAATGCTTCCCGAAGGAGTTAATTCACTTCTGGCATCTAAAAAAAGAGAGGATTTATTCAAAGATCTTCAAAGACATTACGACCTCATCATTATAGATACCCCCGAATCAGGAAGGTTCATTGATGCCGTTCCAATGATGAAACAAAGTCAGCTGAATTTATATGTCGCAAGAGCAAAGGCGACAAGAAAACAGTCACTTGTTAATGCCGAACTTATTCAACAAGACTACGATGTTGAGAATATGTATTTCATTCTCAATTCCATAACAAAACAAACAACACATACCGGCAAGATTGGTAGAGGAAGTTACAAAAAACTAAAATCACCTGAAAGCCAAAAAGTTAAAGTTTCCTATGTACCTGAGGCCCTCAGAAAGATCGCCCTCTGGTTTTATTAATTGAATTTGGTTCTAATTTTGCACCGCTAAAAAAATGAATACCGACAGAATCAGTTTTCTGGAATCGTTGGCGAAGAATTCAGCTTTATTAAAAGTCGTTTTTCTCAATCATTCAGGAGCACCCTCAAAATTAATTGCCGATTTGTGGTCACTCGATTTGCTGGCCGACAGAAAAGCAACGCAGGAATTCATTCACTTTTGTGAAGGTCATGCAATGGTAAAGGAATTGCGCATTTCGCGTGAATTCCGCCGCACAGAGATCATCGTAAAATTTCTTGATACCACCGAAATGCGATTCATACTTTTGAGAGGTATGATCAGAAAAGCATTTTCGTGTTTGCATGTAGATGAAATCAGGGCTACAGCATTTGTAAATGAATTCGGAATGAATGTGGCAGCACATGAACACCATTTTGACTATATATTTTTATCATGTCAGTTTGCTCAGATTTCTTTTCCCGACCGATACAAAAATTATTTTTCATCGTTCGACTTTGATACCCGTACCAAAGTCTTCCGATATATCCAGCCACGATACGATTTGGTCATTAACACACTGGATGAACTTTACACTCCAAAAGGAAGTACTCAGTTGAAAATTATGGTTGGTCTTAGAAGGGATCCCATGAATTCACTTTTTAAAATGATTCTTCGCGTCGTTGAATATGGCTTCTTTAAGTTCTTCAGATTGTTCCGCAAAAGGGTAACGGTCATTCACAACCGCCAGAATTATTTTGAACACGAAAAAATAACTTCCCGAAGCAGGAACAGGGCCGGACAAGCGGTATTATAATTTTTCATCCCGCCAAGGTAATTATCACTCCCTTTTAAGAAAACCGATAGAGGTCGGGAAGAGGATGGTGGCTGTTAAAAGTTACATCAAGGTCTTTCAGAATTCCATCATTCACATCATACACCCAACCGTGAATATATGGAAACTCACCTTTTTGCCAGGCCGATTGCACAATGCTGGTTTTGCATAAGTTGTAAACCTGCTGCATAACATTAAGTTCCACGAGTCTGTCGTATCTTTTTGATTCGTCTGCAATGTTTTGTAGGTCGTTGAGGTGGAGTCTGTAAACATCTTTTACATGTCGTAACCAATTGTCAATGAGGCCAAAAGAGGTGTTGCTCATAGCTGCCCTGATGCCTCCGCATTGATAATGACCGCAAACAATGATGTGTTTGACCTGAAGCACTTCAACTGCATATGAGAGTACACTCAGCAAATTCATGTCGGTATGTACCACCATGTTGGAAATATTACGGTGCACAAATACATCGCCGGGTTTGGTTCCGGTAATTTCATTGGCCGGAACTCGGGCATCTGAACAGCCGATCCACAATAACTGTGGCTCATGTCTTGAGCTCAGTACATTAAAAAAGTCGGGGTCTGATTGCAACTTCTTTTCAACCCACCTTTTATTATTGCTTAATAGGTTTTTAATAAAATCCGACATTTTCTTACATGTTTAAGTCTGTACCAATTGAATTCGTTACCATGAAGTGAATCAACCAAAACAATTTTATGTTGAATACCAGCCTATGCTGGTGTGAAATTACACTTTCGGTGCCTAACTGACAATTTGATTAAGATGAAATAATTAAAGAATCTTACAAATGTAAGCATCCCGAATTGAGAACCAACCATTTTAATGGTGACTGGGTATAATACAGGAAGAATATCGGATTACTGATGTCTGCCTGTATGAAATCAATATTTACATTTCTATTTGTATTTGCGCTATCAATTGCAACTGCTCACACAGTAAGCAATGTGGCAGGTATTGCAGGAGTGGTAGGCTCAGCAAATGGTCCGGCAGCATCTGCAACATTCAACAATCCACATGGTGTTGCACGCGATCAGCAAGGCAATATATATGTTGCGAACAGATACGGTCATACCATACGAAAAATCACTCCCGCAGGAGTGGTTTCTGATTTTGCAGGTTCAGGAAGTCCGGGGGCTAACGATGGCACCGGCACCGCCGCATCATTTAATGAGCCCTGGGCAGTTGCCTGCGATGCATCGGGAAACATATATGTAGCCGATACAAAAAACTATAAGATCAGGAAAATTACACCGGCAGGTGTGGTGACTACTGTTGCGGGTACCGGTGTTTTTGGTGTGACCAACGGTCCGGCCAACACAGCCCAATTTGGTTTTCCCTCAGGCATAGCAGTGAACAGCGCGGGATCTGTCATTTATGTCTGCGATCGAATGACACATACCATCCGTAAAATTGCAGGTGGCAATGTTACCACTCATGCTGGTACAGTTTACCTTTCAGGAAGCGTCGATGGTCCCGGAGCGACTGCAAAATTCGACCACCCATACAGTATTGCCATGGATGTTACAGGCAATGTGTATGTAGCAGATGAATACAATAATAAAATAAGAAAAGTAACCAATACCGGTGTAGTATCAACCCTTGCCGGAGACGGAACCATGGGTAGTGCAGACGGTGCAGCCGCCACTGCCTCATTTAATGCTCCATGGGGAATCACCGTAAGTCCTGCCGGCGATGTATTTGTTGGCGATGGAAATAATTTCACGATTCGTAAAATATCAGGTGGAGTAGTTTCCACGTTTGCCGGACAAAATGCTATGCCGGGTTTTGTGAATGGCCCTGCATTGCAAGCTACTTTCAACGGCGTTAGCGCATTATGGTACGATAGCAATAATAGTGAAATTGTATTGTGTGATCCATTTAGTCAGCTGGTGCGTAAAATATCGTTACAGGCTACTGTCAATCTCACACTCAGTTCCACAGGCGGCACAACCTTTTGTCAGGGAGCGCCGGTAACATTAACGGCGTCACCTTCGGGATTATCAAATTACGTGTTCAAAGAAGGAGCAACCATTTTAGGCACTTCTGCTACCGGAACACTCACCATTTCGTCACTGACAACAGGCCTTCATACCATCACATGTACTGCAACACTTCCATCAGGAGGTACCACCACATCGAATTCCATTTCACTTAGTATCACCGCAGGGTTGAATGTCAGTATCATTGCTTCAGGAAGCACAACTCTGTGTCCCGGGCAAAGTGTCACTTTATCATCATCTGTTGCCGGAACCTATTTATGGTCGAATGGAGCCACCACGGCTTCAATAACCGTGTCGAGTGCAGGTTCGTATACCCTTACCGTTAGTAATGCCTCGGGGTGCAGCGGGACTTCAGTTCCTGAACAGGTAACTACTCTTCAGCCGCCTCTTGCCACCATCACAGCTTCCAGTTCATTGCCAGTTTGTCATGGTGATTCGTTGCTACTGACTGCCGGTAACGGAGCATCTTTTCAATGGTCGAACGGGGCAGCCTCACAATCAACTTATGCCACCTCACCGGGAAACTACACAGTAGTGGTTACCAATGGTGCAGGGTGTTCAGCAATTTCACTCCCTGTAACGGTTGCTTTCTATCCAACTACATCTTCAACAACCACACCATCAGGGAACATTGTAATAGTTCAGGGAAGCAACACTACAATTACTGCTAACAACGGTACTTCCTATCAGTGGTCGAATGGTTCAACGAGCCAGAGCATTACTACCGGTGCTGCCGGAACATACACAGTAACTGTTACCGATGCAAATGGTTGCAAATCGACTCCGGCAACGGTTCAGGTATCGATGCTAAATCAGGCTAACCTGGCCACAGCAAATGGACCCACATCTTTCTGTGATGGCGATTCTGTGAAACTATCGTCGGCTTTCGCTTCGGGAAATCAGTGGTTTAAAAACGGTGCCGCACTAAGTGGAGCCACACAGCAGCATTACATTGCTAAAACAACAGGTTTCTATTACGTGCAATACACACCGGCTTCGGGTCCGGCAATTTTCTCTGATTCGATTCAGGTAACTATCAGAACAGTTCCTAACCAGTTGGCAACAACCGGCGACACTATTTGCAAAGGAGAAAATGCCGTAGTGTCGGCTCAGGCAATCAGCGGTATCACTTTCGAATGGTTCGATGTACCTACAGGGGGAACAGTTCTTGGAACAGGATTATCTTTTACAACTCCTGAAGTTCAACAAACAACTACATATTATGTACAGGCCGTAAATAGTTACGGGTGTATCAGCAATCAACGGACAGCAGTGAACGTAGCAATGAATCCACAGCCGGTGGCTGCATTTGTTGCGTCGTCTCCGGTTCAGATTTCCACAGGATTTGAAGTTCAGTTTACCAATAACAGTCAGCAGGCCACCTCTTCATTATGGGATTTCGGTGATGTTGGTGCACCCGACAATCAGTCGTCAGATGCAGACCCTTCGCATGTATACAGTGCTACAGGCGACTACAATGTGATGCTGATCACCACCAATGATTATGGATGTGCAGATACACTTCTGAAAACCCTGAGTGTGGTGATGAACAACAACTTGTTTGTACCAACAGGCTTTACTCCCAATAACGATGGCAACAACGACCTGTTCAGAGTGAGAGGAAATAATATTCTGCATTGCGAATATCATATCTATAATCAATGGGGACAACAAATATGGTTCTCTCCGAAAGAAACCATTGGCTGGAACGGAACTATGAATGGGGAGGTAGTAGCCAATGGCACATATGCCTATTTCATTAAAGTGCAGTTTGAAAATGGCTCATCAGAAATTGTCAGAGGTAATATCAGCGTAATCAGGTAAGAAGATGAAGAAACAACTACACTTTCTTTTATTGCTTGGAATGCTGATGACAGCCGGTGTGTTGAACGCACAGGATGCCCGCTTCTCACAGTTCTTCAACAACCCGCTGGTATTGAATCCGGGAACAGCAGGAAACGGAATTGAATATATTCGTGTAACAGGAATTTACCGCACACAATGGGCAGGATTGGGAAATCCATTTACTACCCAGGGCTTCGCTGTTGATAAAGTGGTTAACCGCGTGGGCCTGGGAGGTGTGATCACCCGAAATGGTGCCGGTGATGCCGGAATAAGAACACTGAACATTGCAGGAAACATCTCCTATAACCTTCCTCTTGGCGATGCAAAAGAACATATACTTTCAGCCGGTTTACAGGTAGGAGTTTTTAATAAGAGTTTTGATGAGTCGAAGATGACATTCGACAATCAATATAGTACCGACAACGGTTACGACCCTACTCTAAGCTCAAACGAAATATTTACCAACACCAGCATTACCCGACCTGATGTAAGTGCCGGAATATTCTGGCAGCGCGGATGGCTAAACAAAGACATTTTGTTTAAGCCCTTTGCAGGAATCGGAATTGCGCATATTAATCGTCCCGATGAAACTTTCATTATTGATGATAACCGAATGCCGGTTAAAAAGACTTTCTTCTTTGGCGCAGGGTATATGTTGAACGATTATATCGAGATCAGACCCTCTGCAATGATACTGCGTCAGGATCAGTTTAAAGAAACTACCATTGGTACAATGGTGAACTATGAATTGGACAATAAAAATGCCGTACAGCTGGGAGTTTATAACCGTTTCAACGATGCGCTCATAGCTTACGCCGGATACAAAATGAACCTGGTAGCGGTTGGCTTCAGCTATGATGTTAACACCAGTTCATTGAGCACATCGGGTAAGGGAACAAATGCCTTTGAGTTATCACTAACCTACTCACCACGACCAAGAAGGGCGAAGGAGCCAAAAGAAATTCCGGCACCAAAAAATCAACGTCCACAAATAGATGATATTTCAGAGACTCCTTCAATTGGTATTGAGGAGAACCATATACAGATTCCTGATGAACTGGCACAACGCAATACTTCAGAGGCTCCTTCAGCACCTCAGGTACCTGCAGTTGAAAAGCAAGAAATAGCTAAATTCAGTGAACCGCTTCCCGTTAAACAGGAGGTTGCTGAACCTGCTAAGGAACAACTTCCCGCTGTAGCGGAAAACGTACCTGCGCCACCGGTACCGGCCGACTTTGATAACGATGGCATATTCGATAACGAGGATGAATGTCCGTATATAAAAGGCACAACTGCAACAGGAGGTTGTCCCGATTCAGATGCCGACGGTATTATCGATATGCAGGATGAATGCCCGATGGAAAGTGGAAGCAAGGCCAATAAAGGCTGTCCCGATAAAAACGTTCCGGCAACAGCCGAACATCAGGAGTTGATGCGCAAGTTCGACAACATCTTATTTGAATCAGGCAAAACACGCCTTCGTACCGATGACATCTTCGATATTATTGAACGTGCAATTGATATTCTGTATGCCGATAAGAAAGCAGAAGTAGTGCTGTCGGGTCATACCGACGATGAGGGTGACGAATACCAGAACATGATATTGTCGCAAGCCAGGATTGAAGTAGTGCGCAAGTACATGATAAATCAGGGAATAGACGAAAAACGTATACGGTCGGTGGCTTATGGCGAAACCATGCCTCTGGAAAAAAATACAACTGCTGAAGGAAAACAGCTTAACCGACGTGTTGAAATTAATATTCTGAAAATAAAATAATTTTATGGACTTTCTTTTTCATCTGGTGACGCCCTTTGGATTGTCAATGTTCATCACCATTCTGTTGATTCCGGTGTGGATTTCGGTCTGCCGGAAATGGAAACTGTTTGATGAGCCTGATAAACGAAAGCACCATGTGAACATGACTCCATCAATGGGTGGAATTGCGATATACGCGGGTTTGTTCATTTCCTTTCTGTCGTTTGCAGAAATTGCTGACCATGAAAAAATTCGTTTCCTCTTCGGAGCGACGCTTATTTTGTTCTTCACCGGTTTCTTCGACGACCTCATGGATGTACCCCCGATGAAAAAGATGGTCTTTCAAGCAATCAGCACCTGTGTGATTTATTATGGGGGTTTCAGAATACTCGACCTGAATGGAATCTTATGGATTCACGAAATACCGGTATTTCTACAATTACCATTGACTTTATTGCTGGTAGTGATGTTCACCAATGCATTTAATTTTATTGATGGTGTTGATGGACTTGCAGGCAGTTTGGGTGTAGTTGCTACATCTTGCATGGGAGCTCTGTTTTTCCATTATGGAAAAGAAGATTTCGCCGTGTTGTCGTTCTGCATCACAGGAGCACTATTGGGATTTCTCTTCTACAACTTCTCGCCGGCTAAAATATTTATGGGCGACACCGGTTCGCTGGTTGTTGGATTTCTCATGGCAGCGCTCAGCATTGAATTGCTTAATACAGGTACCGCAAACCCCGATATTGCAGTTAACCCATCTTTCATTTTTGCAATCCTCTTCCTGCCTTTGTTCGACATCACCAGAGTATTTATTATCAGGATGTTAAACGGCACATCACCCTTTCACGCCGACAGAAATCACCTGCATCACCTGATTCTGAGTTTCGGGTTTGGTCACCGCAGCACCTCATTGATGATGGCAGCCTTCAGTTTATTTATTGTTCTGCTGCAGGTTTTACTTGACTTTATATCTGTGAATCTTTTCATTGCCATCAGCATAGCTCTTGGACTTGCTTTCATGAACAACAAGGTATTCCGACTACTTGCTGTGGTGCATCACCGGATATTTGGCAACCAAAAGGCGAAAGATGTGAGAATCAGAGCCAACTGAGTTCTTAATATTCCCGAAACTGTTATCTTTGGCATGTTAATCAACATGTCATGAAACAGTTCTTTACACTCTTATTGTTTTGCAGCATAGCCCTAAATGCCGGCGCACAAAACAACGATTCGCTTATTCTTCGTAAAATTTTTACTTATTGTCTGGAAGAAGGCAAATCATATGAGTGGCTCGATTACCTCAGCAACAAAATTGGTCCACGCCTGAGCGGTTCTACCGGAGCCGAGAAAGCCGTTGCATGGGCTAAACTGGCAATGGAGGCCGAAGGACATGGTACCGTTAAATTACAGGAAGTAATGGTGCCACACTGGGAGCGTGGATCAGTACAGGAGCTTACTGCATTTTCAGGCAACGAAAAACAGTCATTGCGCATTTGCAGTCTTGGTGGCAGTGTTCCTACGCCTGATAACGGTTTGCGTGCAAACGTAGTTGAGGTTAGGAACTTTGAAGAACTTGCTTTCTTTGGTAAGGAAAAATTGCAGGGTAAGATTGTTTTTTATAATGTACCTATGAAGCAATATCATTACCACACTTTCAATGCTTATGGCGAATCGGGAAAATACCGTTACAGAGGAGCTCAGGAGGCGGCAAAATATGGTGCAATTGCATCCATCACCCGTTCATTGACCTTATCACTTGACGACTACCCTCATACGGGAGCGATGGGTTATGCCGATTCCATTCCTAAAATACCTGCATGTGCCATATCAACAAAAGGTGCAGAAGAACTCAGCAAAATGATAAAGCTGAATGCCAACACTGAAGTTTCAATAAAAATGGATTGTAACACTTTCCCTGATGTACAATCATACAATGTTATTGCCGAAATCAAAGGCAGTGAGCACCCTGAAGAAATTATTGTTGTTGGTGGTCATTTGGATGCATGGGACAATGGTCACGGGGCACACGACGATGGGGCAGGTTGCGTACAGTCGATGGAATTACTTCGGATTTTCAGAGATTTGAAAATTCAACCTAAAAGAACCATTCGGGTAGTATTGTTTATGAATGAAGAAAATGGACTTAAAGGAGGAATTAAGTATGCTGAAGAAGCAAAGGCAAAAAACGAAAATCATATTGCTGCGATAGAATCGGATGAAGGTGGATTCTCACCTCGAGGCTTTTCAAGCAGCTGCAAGTTTCCTGAAAAAATAGCATCGATCAAAAAATGGAAATCATTATTCCTGCCTTATGGCATTTACGACTGGGAGCAGGATGGTGGAGGAGCTGATATCAGCAGACTTGAAGATTCAGGAACATTATTGATAGGACTTCAACCCGATTCTCAGCGTTATTTCGATTATCATCACACCGAAATTGACACCTTCGATAAAGTAAATAAACGGGAGCTACTGTTGGGAGCAGCTTCTATTGCAAGCCTGGTGTACCTGTTATCGGAATATGGAGTAAAGTAAATAGAACTTCTGCTAATCTGTTAATCCCGGTTTATCGGAACGCAATTTTTTCCGCTCTCCTAAAATCTTCTTATCCTTAATTCTTTCCTCTTTAGCTGCTTTCCCCGGAGCTGTTTTCTTCCGAGGCTTATCAACCATCATTGCACGGGAAATGAGGCGTATAAATTTCTGCTGTACCCTTTCCTTATTACCTCCCTGCGATCGTTCTTCAGAGCTGGTGATACGGAGAATACCTTCATCATTGATCTTATTCTGTAGCTTAGAAATTAAGAGTGCTTTTTCTTCTGAAGTTAAAACCGTTGAAAGAGTTATGTTAAAATAAAGCTCCACACGGGTGGCAACTTTATTAACATTTTGTCCGCCTTTTCCACCTGAAGTGGTT
>ERZ650309.697-NODE-697-length-16160-cov-3.654207_pt1 | contig 16160 bp, 13 predicted proteins | sample MGYA00376245_ERZ650309 | MGnify/ENA primary metagenome ERZ650309 (study PRJEB26733, sample SAMN07839294) | wastewater metagenome | biome: urban; feature: wastewater treatment plant; material: waste water | place: USA: North Carolina | collected 2016-04-26 ...
GCTCTTCGACGTGATCCTCGCGACCAAGCCCGCAGGCATCGAGGCGCACGGAAGCACGAGCGGCACCTCGACGGACTCCGCCGGGATCTCGCACGTCATCAAGTTCACGCGGCCCGCGCAAAAAAACATCTGGATCGACCTCGACGTGCTCGTCGACCCCGCCCTATGGCCGCTCGACGGGCCGGACAGGGTGCGGGCGGCCATCGTGGGGGACGCTCCCTACTACGTGCTCGGCATGGACGTCCGCCCGTGGCGCATCGGGGCGGTGCTCGACGTCGTGCCGGGCATCCTCCAGGTGACGGCGATCCGCCTCGGACTCGCTCCCGTTCCCGTTGGGACCTCGACGATCCCTGTCGGCCTCCGGGAGATCGCCCGCTTCGACGCGAGCCGCATCGTCACGATCAACGTGACCAACGGGACCCCGTAACATGGGCGAGATCACGCACAAGCTCACCCACAGCGAGGAGGCTCGGGCCAGGCTCCTATCGCAGTACGCGGGCCGCCTGGACCGGGACCTCGACCCGGTCTCCGCCCAGGTACAGGAGGTCGAGGACGCGCTGTGGGCCGTGTGGAGCGGCCGAGGCGTCGGAACAGCGACCGGCCATACGCTCGACCTGCTCGGTCGCAAGCTCGGGAAGGCGGCTGAGGAGCTGGAGCAGCAGATGCTCGAACTCCCGCCGACGAACGAGGAGGACGACGACCCGAACTCGCCCGCCGAGCTGGGCCGTGCCCTCCGCATCGAGCCGCTCAGCCTCGAGCTCGCTGTCGACCTCGTCGACCTCGTCGACCCGGCCGCCAACGGCGACCTGCTCGACCGGGTGCAGGCGTTGCGACGCAAGCTCGTCGAGGAGTTGGGCATCGTGATCCCGCCGGTTCGGACCCGTGACAACGTGGAGCTCGAACTCGGCACCTACCTCGTTCGCATCCACGGCGTGGAGGTCGCGACCGGGCACGCGCCCAACGGTCGCTTCCTCGTGATCGCCGACGACCTCTCGATCTACCCGGGCCCCGAGGTCTTCGAACCGGTCTTCGGTCTGCCGGCCAAGTGGATCGGCCCCGAGCACCGGGCCTCCGCCGAGGCCATGGGCGCGACGGTCGTCGACCGGGCGTCGGTCGTCACGACGCACCTCGCCGAGATCGCCCGGGAACACGCGCCGCAGCTCCTGAGTCGTCAGGACGTGAAGGCACTCATCGATCTCGTTCGCGAGCACGACAGCGCCGTCGTCGAGGACCTGGCCGCGTGTGGTGTGAGCCTCGCCGAGACCCAGCAAGTGCTCCACCACCTGCTGGCCGAGCAGGTGCCGATCCGCGATCTCACCCGCATCCTCGAGGTGATCAGCGAACGCGCCCGCGTCACCCGTGACACCGAACTCGTGGTCGAGGCGGTCCGTCAGTCGCTCGGCCCCACCATCTGCGCCGCCCGCTCGAACAACGGGCATCTCGCGGTCATCACGCTCGACCCGCTGGTCGAGCAGGGACTGCTCGGCACGTTGCAGCGCAACGAAACCGGGTCGTACCTCGCGCTCGAACCGGAGACCGCGGCGCGTATCGGCCGGGCGCTCGTCACGCAGCTCCGTGCCGCTGAGCAGGAGGGCCACGAGCCGGTGCTCGTCTGCGCCCCGAGCATGCGCCCGGCGATGCGCAATTTCGTGAGCCGACTCGTTCCGCACCTTCCGGTGCTGTCCTACGACGAGTTGGCCGACCATCTCACCATCGATGATCTAGGAGCGGTGACCCTTGACCAGAGCAATGCTTGACCGCCGGCCGGAAGCCGGCACCGGCTCGCGCGAGCTGCGGTACGAGGGCTTCCCCCTCGAGGCCGTACTCGCCCGCGTGCACGCCGCGCACGGTGCCGACGTGACCATCACCGCTGCCGACCGGGTCCGCCGCGGTGGCATCGGCGGCTTCTTCGCGAAGGAGCTGTTCCAGGTGACGGTCACGGTGCCCGCTCCCGCCGACGACGACGAGGCCGAGCTGAACTTCGTGCCGTTGGGTCGCATGAGCATCTTCGGCGACGACGCCGTCAGCGACCTCGAAGTCATCGGTGACGAGCCGGACTACGACGAGATCGACCCCGAGGATGTTGCCGGTGCGTTGTCGCTCGACCCGGCACCCGTTCGTGACGACGCCGACGCCGAGATCTGGGCGCTGCTCGCCAAGGCGGCCGTGTCGACGCCGCAGGCCCCGGCCGCGCCCCAGGCGCAGGCCCCGGTGCCCGTTCCGGCTCCGGTTGCGGTTCCGGCGCCGGTTCCAGTCGCGGCTCCAGTCCCGGCTCCAGTCCCGGCGGCCGGAGCGATCGCCCCCGCGGTCGTCGCTCCTGTCACGCAGCTGCCCGAGATCGTCGCTCCCATCCACTCGGCCGGGCCGATCGCGTCGACGACGCTCATCCCGGCGTCGAGCGTGGTCGGCACGCCGTTCGACCCGGCGCAGGTCACTCCGCCGTTCCCCGGTGCGGCCTCGGCGGCAGAGCGGCTGCCGGTCACCACGACCCTTCCCGTCTCGGCGGAGGCCGCGGGCTCGACCGGCACGATCCGCGCCGGCGCCCGCGTCGACCTGAACGGTCTCATCACACGCTTCGAGACCGTGCCACCGGTGCCCCCGCTGCCGACGGCGGGAATCGTCGCGGTCATCGGTTCACGCACCGAGGCACTCGAGGTCGCCGGTGGGCTCGCGGCCCGACTCGGCATCCCGACCGACGAGGTCATCGTGGCGTCACCGCCCGCCGATGTCGTGGTCCCGACGCCGGAGGACGCCATGCGTCTGGCTGCGACCACGCGGTATCGCTGCGCCCCCGTCGCGGTCATCGTGCTGGAACTGGTGCCCGGCCGACAGGGCCACGAGTGGGTCCGGGTCGTGCTCGACGGTCTTCGCGCCGAGCAGGTGCGCCTCGCCGCCGACACGACGCGGCTGATCGCCCATCAGCACCTGAGTATCGCCGCCGTCGGTGGGGTCGACGTGATCGACCTGCTCGGTGCGTCCGAGCATCCGGCGCCCGACGATGCGCTCCAACTCCCGACACCCATCGCCTCCATCGATGGTCGTCCCGCCACTCCCGAGCTCTGGGCCGCCACCGTGCTGGCCGGACGGGCGACGACTGGCGCGACGGTCGACCGCTCCGGCGTGACGGGTCGGTAAGGTCATGAGCGTGCTCATCCAATCCGAGCGCTTCGGCGACGTTGACTGCGAAGAATCCTCGACCCTCACCTTCCCGCACGGGTTGTTGGGGTTCGAAGACCAGTCCTCGTTCGTGATCGTTCCCGTCGGTGACGACGGTGTGTACAGCTGGCTCCAGTCGACGAGTGATCCGGGTCTCGCCTTCCTCGTGACGGCACCGCACTTCTTCTTCGAGGACTACGCGCCCGAGGTCAACGACAAGGATCTCGAGGAACTCGACCTCCGCGACGAGTCGGAGACCTTGCTCCTCTGCCTGGTCACCATCTCCGACGACGACATCACGGCCAACCTGCTCGGGCCCCTCGTGGTGAACACCCGTACCCGTCGTGCCCGCCAAGTGGTCCTGTCCGAGGCGCGGTGGTCCACCCGCGTCCCGTTGAGCGGTTCATAGATGCTGGTCCTCTCGCGGCGCTCCAACGAATCGATCGTCATCAACGGCAACATCACCGTGACGGTGCTGGAGATCCGTGGCGATCACGTGCGCATCGGCATCGACGCGCCCCGTGAGATCACGGTCCACCGCGAAGAGATCCACGCCGAGTTGGCCCGGGCCAACCAGGCGGCATCGGGCACGGCAACGACCGATCTGCCGCGCCTCCCGCGCCCGCCCCGCCCCTCGGCCTGACGCCTCGTCGTCGGCCACGTTCGACGACATCGTGGGGGTCGGCTGCCTCACTTGCGCGAATCGGGCAGTCGCGTCCGGGCCTCTGTGCGGCAGACTGGACCTGTGACCAACGAAGCAGCATCGTCGGCGGAGTCTGACGCCTCGGAGTCCGACGTCTCGGAGTCCGACGTCTCGGAGCCGACGACCCCCGAGCCGGTGTCGCCGGATCTTGTGCCGTCCGAACCCGTCGAGCCCGAACCGGAGCCGGAACCCGAACCAGAGCCGGAACCCGAACCGAAGGGGCGCAAGCCCATCCGCATCCGCGACGCCGACGAGCCCGAAGTCACCATCACGGTGCCGCGCCCGGGCAATGCCGACGAACTCGTCGCCACTCAGACCAGGCGCCGCCGCCGGGGTGATGCGCTGACCGGCCGGGTCATCTTCTCCACCGACGAGTAGGCCGCAGCGGGTCAGCCCTCGAACAGCGTCTGCCCCCACCACTGGCCCGCGGAAAGGCCGGGGGGACAGGCGAACACGGCTTGGCCGTTGGGGATCAGGTATTCGGTGAGTGCGTCTTTGAGCATGAGTTTGCGCTGCATCGGCACGAACTGCTTGCCGGGGTCGCGGACGAACGCGATGAAGAACAGGCCGGCGTCGAGGTGGCCGAAACCGTCGGAGCCGTCGGTGAAGTTGTAGCCGCGGCGCAGCAGATGCGCCCCGTCGTTGCTGTCCGGGTGGGCCAGGCGCACATGGGCGTCGACGGGGATCATGGGGGACCCGTTGGCCGTCAATTCAAAGTTCGGTTCGTCGAACTCGATTTCCTGGCCCAGCGGCGCGCCGCTGCCCTTCTCGCGGCCGATGACCTGTTCCTGCTCGAGGAGCGTCGTGCGGTCCCACGGTTCGATGTCCATCCGGATCCGCCGGGTCACGAGGTAGGAGCCGCCCGACATCCAGGACGCGGGGGCCGGGTTGTCGTCGGCGCCGACCCACACCCAATCGTCGAGGAGTTTGGTGTCGTCGGCGAGCACGTTGTTGGTGCCGTCCTGGAAGCCGAAGAGGTTGCGCGGCGTCTCCTGTGACCTTGTCGTCGACGACGTTCGGCCGAAGCCGAGTTGCGACCACCGCACGGAGACGACGCCGAATCCGATTCGCGCCAGGTTGCGGACGGCGTGCACGGCGACCTGCGGGTCGTCGGCGCACGCCTGAATGCAGATGTCGCCGAACGACTTGTTGGGGTCGAGCCGCTCGCCCGGAAAGGCAGGGAGGTCGTTGAGATTGGCCGGACGGCGCGACGCCAGGCCAAACCGGTCTTTGCGGTCTGGTTTGGCCGGCGTCGGGCCGAAGAGTCCGGGACCGAATCCGATGGTCAGCGTCAGATTCGACGGCGGGAGGCCCAGTGCTTCGCCGGTGTCCGACGGCGGCGTGTAGTCACCGAGTCCGACGGCGCCGTTCGGAGTCACCTCTTCACCGAGGGTCATCCGCTCGGCGGCCGCGGTCCACCGCCGCAGCAGTGCTGCCAGCTCGGTCTTGTCCTTGGTGACGACGTCGAACGCCACGAAGTGCAGGCGGTCCTGCACCTCGGTGATGATCCCGGCCTGTCGTTGGCCGCGAAATGCGACGGTGTCGTGGTGCAGCCCCGACGGCGCGGTGGCGCGGCCTACTGCTCCGCCGGCCACCGCCGCCCCGCCGAGTGCGGCGGCGGCTGCCGCCCCGCCGATCGCCTGGCGCCGTGAGAATTTCATCGACTCAGAATAGACCGTGCGGGGCAGGCTAGCCTTCCTTAACCTTTAGCTGCCGAGGACGGCGGCAGGGACCTTCGACAGGGTTGACGAAAGCGCGTCGATCTGCGCTGACAGCGACTTGCGGGTCGCCTCGTCGACCGTCTCGTAGGAGACGTAGCCCTCGGGCGTGCGGAGCTTGTCGATGGATGCGGTGATCGCCTCGAACTGCTTGGTGATCTCGGCCATCAGGGCCGGGTCCTTCTTCTCGATGATCGGCTGCAGTTCGCCGATCAGCCGCTGACTGCCCTCGACGTTGGCGGCGAAGAACTGGGCGCGCGTGCCCCACTCCTCGGCGTAGGCGGCGCAGTGAATGACGGCATCGACGCCACGCATCGCTTCGGCAGGCGGGTGGGCCAGGTCGCCGCGCACCGGTTCGGCACCGTAGCCTGTTACGCACACCGCGCTGGCATCGCTGCGCGCCAGGGCGCTGACCCTGTGCCCCTGTGCGGTGAGCGACTCGATAAGATGGCCGCCGACGAAGCCGGAGCCTCCGGTGATGAAGATGTGCATGGCGTTTTTCCTACAGAGCCGCAACGGCTCCCTGAGACAGCGAGGATGAGGGATTGCAGACCATGGTGCAAGTCGATACGTTTCATGCATACATGGCCACAGTCGATATATCGAAAGTCGATCTCAACCTGCTGGTTGTCCTCGATGCATTGCTTGACGCGCAGAGTGTAACCGCAGCGGCGCGGCGGCTCGGGCTCACGCAGTCGACGCTCAGTCACTCGCTCGGACGGCTGCGCGAGCTGCTGGGCGACCCGCTGCTGGTCCGGGCAGGTCGTGGCCTGGTCATGACCCCGCGCGCCGAGGCGCTGGTGCCAGCGCTGCAGCGGACGCTCGCCGATGTGCGAGGCCTACTCGAGCACGAGGAGCGCTTTGCGCCGAACACCTCGGCCCGCACGTTCCGCATCGCATGCCCCGACCTGCTGGCCGCGATTCTGCCGAAGCTCCTCGGGCGCATGGCACAGGAAGCACCGCGCGTCCAGCTGACGGTCCAGCTACCAGCGGAGACCGACTTTCAGGGCGCGCTCGCGCTAGGCTCCATTGATCTGGCAATCGGCATGGCTGCGACCGACGGTCCGGGGCTCGTACAGCAGCTCCTCGGGACGCTGCACTGGTGTGTGCTGGCCCGTCGCGGACATCCGGCCATCCGCCGTGGCCGGTTGACGCTGTCGCGCTGGCTCAGCTACCCACATATCACCGTCGGCAAAGCAGGGGGAGCGACCGGGACCGTGGCACGGGCACTGGATCAGGCTGGCTACGAGCGCCAGATCGGCTTTACCGCGTCGAGCTTCCTGTTGGCCCAGACCGCAGTGTCCCATACAGACTACTTCTTTGCCGCGCCGCGCGAGCTTGTGAGCCGACAGTGCGAGCAGCTCGGCCTTGTCATGCTGGCGCCTCCGATCGCCTTGCCGCCGCTGCGCGTGACGCAGAAGTGGCACGAGCGGATGCATCACGAGCCCGGTCACCGCTGGCTGCGAGAGCTGCTGCGCGATGTCATGCGCCAGATGCTGGCTCCGGTGCCTTCCCGCTGAGCGGACCTTCCCTCGAACAAGCGGACAGGTTGCTTCCCTCGTTGGATCGTAGGCCATGAGGGATTCGAAGACGAGGGCTCGCACAAGATGCGATCAAGTGATACTCGGTCAGCGGGCTGCGCCTCGGTCGCGTAGCAGATCGAGCCCATGGAGCAGGATCTCCAGTCCTAGCTCCAGGCTCTGCAAGCCATCATGGCGACCCGCGATGACCTCCTGCGACAGGCCGTTCATGTAGGGATACTGCTCGACGGGAATCAGTGGTAGGAACTGCTGCGCCGCTGGCGCGTACTGCTGGGGTTCCAGCGGGAAGTTGAGCCGCTGCAGCGTGAAGCCATAGGTGAAGGCGTCGAGCGTATTCCAGGCATGATCCGCCATCGCCCATGAGAAGCCAGCCTCGCGCAGGCAGCCCACGGTGCGGTCGATGTAGCGCAGCATGTTGGGCCCGACATTGATGCGAGAGACCAGCAGCATCGTCGCCCAGGGGTGTTGCATCAGCACCCGGTGGGCGGTGATCGCGCGCGCACGCATCGCACCGCGCCACTCGGCCCCGACTGTGGGCGGCTCAAGCTCGGCCACCACCAGCTCCACCAGTCCGTCGAGCAGCTGCTCTTTTCCCGAGACGTGGTTGTAGATCGACATCGCTTCAACCTTCAGCGCTTGCCCCAGGTTGCGCATCGACAGGGCCTCAATTCCCTTTTTATCCGCCATGCGCAGCGCGGTCCTCAGCACTTTGTCGGTGCTCAAGGGCGGGCGCTTTTTCACTTTCGCGGCCATGCAACTTCGCTCTTTCGTTGGGGGTTGTGGTTTACAGCGTAAGTCTGAGTTGACAGACAGGCAACAGGTTGTTAACTTACAGCGTAAGTACAAAGCTGAACCCCCCGAAGGAGTCCCCGCATGCAAGCCATCGACAACTCGACCGCCAACGTCCCAGGAACGACCCTCGCGATGATGAAGGCAGTCGTTCACCGTGAGTATGGCGAGCCCGACGTCTTGACGGTGGGAGAGGTCCGAAAGCCGACGCCAGGCGCAGGGGAAGTGCTCATCCGTGTCGTTGCTGCGGGCGTCAGCATCGGCGATCATCACATCATCACCGGCAAGCCCTATCTGGTGCGACTGAGTCCGTTTGGCGGCTTTCCTCGTCCGAAAAATCAGGTGCCAGGCGCGGCGCTGTCGGGTCGCATCGAAGCGGTTGGCCCCGGGGTCAGCACCTTCCAGGTCGGGGACGAGATCTTCGGCCAGGCCCTGCACGGTGCCTTTGCCGAGTATATCGTGATGCCCGCCGCGCTCATCGCCCACAAGCCGAAGAACCTGTCGTTTGAAGAAGCAGCCGCTGTGCCCTGGGGGACGACCGCACTACAAGGGCTGCGTGACTCGGGAGGCATCAAGGCTGGCGATCGCGTGCTGGTCTACGGTGCGTCTGGTGCCGTCGGAACGTGGGCGGTTCAGCTCGCCAAGTCACTTGGAGCCCATGTCACCGCAGTATGCAGCACGCACAACGTGGACTTGGTGCGCTCGCTTGGTGCCGACGAGGTCATCGACTACAAAAAGAAAGACTTCGTCGAGGGCGGTGCGCGCTTCGACATTCTGTTGGACATGGTCGGAAACCGAGGGTTTTCCGACTACAAGGCGGTGCTGAAAGGAGGGGGACGCTACGTGCCGTGCTCGGGGGGCGGCGGCGACTGGCTGGGCCCTCTTCTGCGCATCATCGGTGGCCTCCTCTCGTTTCTCATCGGTGGCAAGCAGTTCAAGATGTTCATCCAGAACGTCAACGCGGACGACCTCGTGGTGATGCGCGAGCTCATTGAGGCCAACCGCGTAAAGCCGGTCGTCGAACGTACGTGGCCGATGAGCGAAGCGGCGGCGGCTCTACGTCACGTCGGCACCGGCCACTCACGAGGCCTCAACGTCCTTCGCCTATCGTGAGCGACGAAGGTGCGGTGTAGGTACGGCGGTTCCAAGTGCTGGTGCGAGGGGCATCTCTTCGGCTCTTTACGGACCCCTCGTGAGAGGGAAGGGCATGGGCTCAGCGGGTCAGGTTCTCACCGAAGGGGATGAGGTCAAGCGCTTGCTGCGGCAGGACGCGGATCTGGCTCCACTCATAGCCAAGCCCGAGGAAGGTGGCCTCGTCGACGATCCAGCGCTTGCGACCGCCCTCGACTTTGTAGACGTTGGGCCTCGTGTCCGATTTGATGAGCTGACCCTCATGGCCGCACGCGCCGGGATAGACGAGGTTTGCGCCGTGCGGGATGCGCTCGAAAAGCGCTGCGGATAGGAGCCGATGCTGACCCCACGCATAGCCGAGTCGGAAGTACGTCTCTGGGTTGACGATCCAGCGCTTGCGGCCATTTTCAATGCGATACAGGCCAGGCTCTGCGTCTGATCCGATGAGCTGCCCCTCGTAGGCTGCGGCAGGACCACTCACCGCTTCGGCGGACGCGCTGCTTGGCGCCACGCGGCGATTGATGAAGACACGTATTCCGTCGAGAGCCAGGCTCTGTCCGCGCGTGCCACAGAACTCTCCATTGCGGCAGATGTCGGTCATCCCTTGGCCCACGATCCGGGCCTGATAGCTGATCTCGAGCTCCTGAAGAACCTGACGAGCCAAGGGTGATGCGGTAGGGCTTGTCTCGAGCTTGATGGCGAAGCCTTCGAGCCGCATACCAGATGAGGGTGTTCCCACGAGATGGCCATCTTCGACCCAGCCGGTGTCGCCCGCGTTCTGGACGTGACCCATGTAGCAGAGCCGGAGATCCTGGAGCCACGGCTCTTTCGAGGGGAAGCTGAGCCGCATGGCCTGGATAGAGTTTCCAGCCACACCCACCCAGGTCTGCGCCGACTCGGTCCGGTCTCCGACGTTTGAGATATGGGCGAGGACAGACAGCGGCACCACGTTCCGATCGTCCGACGAAGCGAGCGCCAGCCGGAAGCGCTGATTGGGCGTATCGTTTCGCGTGTACTGGATGACGCGGGTTCCATCTGCTTGTCCGCTCCCAGTCACGTCCAGCACCTTTCCAGAGTGCTTGGCAATGAGGAGGTAAGAGCCGTCCTCGCAAGGCTGGAACGCGAAGATCTGGTTGTCGCCAGAATGCCCCGGCCACTGGAGCACGTCCGCCGCATCAGCAGTACTGCTTCCGGCGACGTCGAGCGACTGTTCGGAGGCAACGTTGATGATGTGGAAATACCCATCGCCGAGGTGACTGATGCGCCAGCGCTGCGTGGCGGCCCCGGACGCAGTATTGGTGACGACGCTGCGACCGCGCGCGTGGCTCCCGCCGTCGATGTCGAGCAGCTTGCCGGAGTGTACGGCCTGGATCGTAAACACCTGATCGGAGTGTGAGATTGGATCATTGGCCAGCGTGACGATACGGAACTTGGTGCTCTCTGTTCGGGTCGAGGCCGATGCCGCGAGGGATCCGTCCGCTTCGACGATTCCCATGAACTTGCCGGTCTGCGTTTGAAAGGAGACCGTCCCATCCGCATTGCGGAACATCGTGAGCAAGTGCTCGGTCGGGAGTCCGACGTTCATCACAAGGGAATCAAGGAAGATAGGGTGCAGGCCGATGGTCTGCATCTTTCCCGAGCGCAGCGCGACGTGTCCGGTAGACAGCTCGATGAGCGTGAATGCCTCGCACTCACCAACCCGATCGGACACTGCACCAAGGCCGGGCTCATCCTGGATGTATGGATTCGGGGTGCGGATGTTGCTGCCCACGAACTTTCCGTTGGTTGCGCGTAGCGCCACGCGGGAGCTCGCCCACGAAAACGGCTGTGCTCCTCGGCTGGAAGACCACACGAGGTCGCCTGGCTCGTCCGGCGTACCTTGGAATACGGTCAGGGCTCCGGTGTTGGTCACCGCAGCGAAGCATTGCCCCGGCTGACCGAGCAGCCCCGTGGACCACAGCGCCGCTCCGTTGTCATCGGGGTCGCTGCCCTGGAAGACCCGCAGGTAGCCGTCGGCACCCAGCTGCGCGAACACCGAACCAGCACAGGCGGACGCTGTCCACACCTCGTCTCTCAGGGTCTTGGGCGAGCTACCGTGGAAGACGCCCAGCGCTCCGTCCGCTCGCAGGGTCAAGCAGTAGCGTCCATTTGGCGAGCGCCGGTACTCACCGGGGCGCAGCAGCTGGAGCGGCAGCAGCGTCGAGCCCTGTTCCACGGGCACTGGACGGGCTTCGATAGACCAGGCCGCGCGATCCGGCGAGGCCGCGAGGGCGAGGAAGCCCACCGTCGGAAGCAGCATCATGGTCTCGTCCATCTGCAGGTACCGCTTGCTTCCGTACATGGTGCTGATGCGAAGAGACTGAGAGCCGTCTGGCCCATTGGCGTCCAAGTCGAACGTCGCCGCTTCCCTGAATCGATTGTCGACCGAGTACGGAGCAAATCGAACGCCCTGCGTCGGGTGTTCATAGAGATAGCGCGGCGGATCCTCCACGGATTCGATGGAAAACTTGGTCGGATCGGCAAGCCCGCTGACCAATCGGAAGAGCGCATGCGGCACCGCAGAGCCGCTCTTCGCCCAGGCGTTGCCGTCGGAATCCGTGCAGAGTCGAAACGTCTCTGCCCACTGCGTCGTCTTCTTGACAACAAGCTCGCAGTAGGCCAGCGGCGTGAACATTTTTTCGACGAGCGCGGCGACCTGCCCAGTTGCGCGTGCTCTCTCTTGGCGGGTCGGTTGCAGATACGCGGTGTTGGCCAACATGAGGCCGCTGAGCGCTCCCTTGGTACTCGCCAGCAGCTCGTATGCGCCGTTCCCCAGCGGGGCCGCGCCGATCGACCCAGTGGGACGGACTTCCCACTTCGGCGGCTTGGCTGGGGCCTGTGGCTTGTCGCTTTTTTCGGTGTTGGACTTGAAGAGATCCAGCGTCGCTCCAGCGCTCAAACGCGCGCCGATCGGCACTGGCGGCCAGCCCGTGCGCATCAGCCCAGCACCTTCAACCAGGAACGTGCCGAGCTTGGCTTTTACGCCGAGCTTGACCACCTGGAGACCGCTCAGGCTCGACGGCTTGCCGTGCAGGATGGTGAGCTCTAGTTCGAGGGTGAACTTCGGGGTGCCGCCGCTAAACAGACTCTTGATGCTAAGGGGGCTTATGGACCAGTCGGTGTAGAAGCCCCACTGGGAATCCTGCCCAGCTGCCTTGGGTCCGACGTAGATGCCTACCTGTCCGCTGGCCGAGCTGAAGGCCGAGACCGCACCCTTGAGCCCGATTTCAATGGTCAGGTTCCCCTGACGCGCCATTTCCTCAAAGGCCAGGAACGCCCCCGGCAGCAGGATCATCGCGACATCCCTCGCGATGCTCGATGGAGCAGCAAGCGACGGGAGCGCTTCAGAAAGAAAAGGAGAGAGCCAGCCCCATCCTTGCTTCAGTCCCTCACCGACCGTGGTAAATGCGTCCGTAGAGAATCGTGCGGCGGTGCCGGGAGCCGTACGACTCCACGCTGCGATTTCGGTGGCCGAGGTCTTGCTGAGGGCTACGATCTCGCCTTCGGCGGCCAGGCTGAGTGCCTTTGCATCGTTCGCGAAGGTCACGAAACTGGAAGTCACCACACCGGCAGCTCCGATGATCCCTTGGCCGACAACGACGCCGAGAACTTCAATGCGGCGTGCCTCCTTCCATCCTTGGGTGGCGACCTCGCTTATACCCTCCACGATGGACGCTGGATGATGGACGATCTGATTGATGATGCCCTTCCCAATTCCCTCAATGATTTGCAGACTCATAAGCATTCCTCTTCGTAGGTGGTGTTTACATAGTAGACCAAGTGCAGTGTCTTCCGACGAGACGAGGACGTCTGTATGGCGCAAAGTCCGAGTGTAGCGACGAAGAAAAAATCCAAGACAGGTGCTGGCGAGTGATCCCCGAAATGGAGTTCGAGGTCGTCGGACGTCCTACACTCAACAGCGCAACGCCTAAAGCGACGGCAAGCGATTCCTGCAGACGATCGAAGAGCACGATGGCGACACGGCGCTCGATACACAGAGAACCCTTACGCGTTCGTTCAAGCACGAGGGGTCGTGTAAGCCTGCAAAATGTCTGGAATCCTGCGCAATCGCAAGCGTCGACACTTCTTCCCCGGATTCCGAAGCCCGGTGGACTGCGAATGTCCCGAGGCAGGATCGCGCTACGCAAAACCCTCGTCATAGACAGCCCGGAACGCTTGCTCGATTATCGCGATTTGGGCTTTCCATCCATGACCAGACAGCGCTACCTTGCCCCGCAAGATGCCCAGCCGTTGTGTATCCATTGCAACAAAAATCCAAGCACCAAGCGTCCCGCAAGCAGTGAGCGCGACGGCATTTGGCGCGGACACACGGCGAGGGGGATCCTCGAGGTAACGTATGTCGAAAGCAAGCAGTCCAGAGTCCGGTGCGGTCGCAGTGCAGCGCTTAGATGGGGTGTGGTTCCGTCGAGAGCGTGAGCGGATTGCGATGGGACGAAAGCCCCTCGCGGGTCGCTTGGGAATCCCGGAACACCGGCTGGTGATGGTGGAGCGGCACACGCAGGAAGTTCCTGCGGAGTGGCTGGGTGCCCTGACAGAGCTGGGGTTTCGGATTCCGCAACAGGTGCCAGCTGTCAGTCAGGTGGGGCCGACCTTGTCGACGGAAGCAGCGATGCCTGAACCTACCGCGGCGATTCCGATTTCCGCGCCCACGGCTTCCTCCCCGGATCTCAGCAATCTCGAATCTGGTGCAGCAGCTGTCGTGGCGAGCGCATCCAACCTACGTGTGACCAAACCATCGAAAGAAGTGGACAAGAGCATGACCTCATCTGTTGGCATCAAGAATCAAGATACAGAGACCCCGCGTGCGACGAGCAGTGAGCCTGGAGGCGCAGCGTTTCACGGATATTGGCTGCGAGAGCGTCGACTGAAAAAGGGGTTCGTACTGCGGATGTGGCAAGCCAAATCGGAGGGCCTCCTGCCGATATCAACACCGTCGAGCGAAACAACCTCAGGCTGCCGCTTGTGTGGATTCCTTCTCTGCTCAAGTTGAAGCTGTTGACGGTGCCAGAGGCGAAAGCTGCGATGCAGATGCCGTCGGACAAGTCGTCGCGGATGAATGGAAAATGGATCCGCGAGCAGCGGCTCCAGCGACAGCTCAAGCCTGCTGACGTGGCGTCAAAGCTTGGCACCAGCAGGTTGGATGTGGAGCTGATCGAGACCCGCAACTGGCTGATCCCAACGGAGTGGCTGCAACCGCTGTCGGAGCTGTTTGCATCGTCCAAGAGCGCCAAGGGAAAGAAGTCCGATTCATCGGGGGATTCCGCGGCGAAAAAGGACAGCGCGGCCAATCAGCCCACCGCACCCGCGAAAGAGGCCAAGGCCAAGGCAAAGGAGACGGCTGCGCCGAAAGAAGCAGCACCGCCTGCGACGAAAGCCCCGGCCCAAGCGGCCTCGAAGCCGAAGACGGTGAAGCCAGCAAAGGTCAAGCCGGAGACTGTGAAGCCGAGCACTCAGGCTGCGGCGACGCTGGCGCACGGTGAGCTGAGCGAAGCGGTCGTACGGTATCGTCTGATGCTCGGGGAGCGGGCCGGTCTGTCTGCGGTTGAAGTCCTCGCGCAGATTGCCTCGGACCTACAGATGATGCTGGGGAAGGACGCACTCAGCTACGAGCGTCTGCGCGCCGCGATGCGAGTCTTGTACGTCACGACCGAGTTTCCTTGGCCATCCCTCCACGGCGGGCGGGTGCGATCGCTCAGTCAGCTCCGGCTGCTGCTGTCACTGCCGCAGGTGCGCTCGCTGCGGCTGTTTTCGCTGGCCGAGGTGGCGGTGCCTCCGGCGGACCAGCAGGCGCTTGCGGCGGCGCTCGGGCAGCCGGGCAAGCTGTCGGTGGCCGATCCGGTGTGGCACCCGATCCACCTGCGGCAGCATCGCCGCTACTTTGTTGAGGTCGCGCTGCGCCGGGTGCTGCACGGGCTGCCGTACCTGCTCGGCAAGTGGGTGTCGCGGCAGGTGGAAGCGGCGCTCGTGCGGGAGCTGACGGCCAAAGACCAGGCCGAAGGTGCGCCGTGGGACGTGGTGTACATCGATCACCTGGCGATGGCGGTGTATCTGCCGATCATTCGGCGGCTGTGTCCGGCGGCGCGGGTGGTGCTGGAATGCCACAACGTCGAAAGCGAGTTCTTTGCGCAGTTTGCGGCGGCCAAGCCCCTGCCGCTGCGGCTTGTGGCCAGGCGGGAAGCGGAGCTGGCGGCGCAGCATGAGGCGCGGCTGGTGGCGGCGGTGGATGCGGTGGTGGCGATCTCGCAGCGGGATGCCGACGCGCTGCGGGCCTTGGCGTGGCAGAAGCGGCAGCAGGCGGTGTGGCCGCTGGTGGTGCCGCCGACAGTCACGATCGACCCGGTGGATCAGCCGGATGAGCTGCCGCCGCGCGTGGTCTACGTTGGCAACCTGACGTGGCATCCGAACGTGGCGGGCCTGGACTGGCTGTGTCAGCAGGTGTGGCCGCTGGTTCGGGCGCAGCTTCCGCAGGCGACGCTGACCATCGCGGGATCGGGGCTTGGCCAGGCGGCAGATGGCTCGCTCGCGGTGCCGGATGGCTGGCGCGGCCCAGGGATCGAAGTGGTGGGCTTTGTGCCGGAGCTGCGGGCGTTTGTGGCGGGCGCAGCGGCGATGGCGGCGCCGGTGTTTGGTGGATCGGGGGTGCGGATCAAGCTGCTCGACTCGCTGCGGCTGGGGGTGCCCACGGTGACGACCCGCGATGGCGCATCGGGGCTGCCGCTGCGCGATGACCACGAGATCTTGCTGCGCGACGACCCCGCAGGGTTTGCCGAGCAGCTACTGCGGCTGTGTCAGGACGGCGGGCTGCGGCGGCGGCTCACGCAGGCGGGGCTTTTGTTTCTGCGCGAGCACCACAGCGAGTCCCGGGCGACGCGCGGGCTGCGGATGGCGCTCGGGCTGTCGGTCGGGCGGTAGCGGCGTGCGGTGACGCGGGCTACTCAGGCTCAGCGGTGCAGAGCAGCGGGTACTTGTTTTCGCGGGCGAGTGCCATGACCTTGGCGACCTTGGACTCGGCGACTTCGTGGGTGAAGACGCCGGCGACGCCGACGCCGGTGTGGTGAATGT
>ERZ650309.699-NODE-699-length-16152-cov-4.120768_pt1 | contig 16152 bp, 13 predicted proteins | sample MGYA00376245_ERZ650309 | MGnify/ENA primary metagenome ERZ650309 (study PRJEB26733, sample SAMN07839294) | wastewater metagenome | biome: urban; feature: wastewater treatment plant; material: waste water | place: USA: North Carolina | collected 2016-04-26 ...
AATTTTCATTCCTCAAATTGCATTGTTATTCACCTTTATAGCCATTCTTGAAGATACCGGGTATATGGCACGTGTGAGCTTTATGATGGATAAGTTGCTGATGCGTTTTGGATTGAACGGGCGATCTGTCATTCCATTGATCAGTGGAGTTGCCTGTGCAGTGCCGGCTATCCTTTCAGCCCGTACCATTTCAGGTTGGAAAGACAGGCTGATCACTATTATGGTAACTCCTTTAATGAGTTGTTCAGCGCGGTTACCTGTTTATACCCTTCTCATTGCCATAATCATTCCCGATGAAAGGTACCTCGGTTTTATCAATCTGCAGGGATTGGTGCTGATGTCGCTCTATCTCATTGGTTTCCTTTCAGCCATAGGTTCAGCGGTGATCATGAAATGGGTGATTAAAGCACGCGAAAAATCGTATTTCATAATGGAGATTCCGGTTTACAGGATGCCTCGCTGGAAAAACATTGGCATCACCATAATTGAAAAGGTAAGAATTTTCGTTTTCGATGCCGGGAAAGTGATAGTAGCTATTTCTGTGGTTTTGTGGGTGTTATCTTCAACCGGCCCCGGACCGGAATTCCGCCAGGTAACAGATCAGCTAAGAGAACTGGGTGATAAGGACCCGCAAATGGCTCATCATTTATCTGCTGAGAAACTCCGTCTTTCCTATGCCGGCATCACGGGAAGGGCGCTGGAGCCGGTTATTGCGCCGCTGGGCTTTGATTGGAAAATTGGTATTGCCTTGATTACCAGCTTTGCAGCCCGCGAGGTGTTTGTAGGAACGATGTCAACTATTTACAGTGTAGGGGGTAACGATTCCGATATCACTACAGTAAAAGAGAAAATGATGGCCGAAAAGAACCCGGAAACCGGGTTGCCCCGGTATAATATTGCTGTAGGATGGAGTCTCATGTTATTTTATGCTTTTGCCATGCAATGCATGAGCACCATGGCTGTAGTTCGAAGGGAAACCGGCAACTGGAAATGGCCCTTTTTTCAATTTGCATATATGGGACTTTTGGCCTATATTTCGTCTTTCGTAATCTATCGCATTTTAAGCTAACGGATCACCTGTGAACATCTCTGAACTTGCCAGCGCATTTTCGAAGTATGTACCTTCGAAATCACTCGATACCTGTGTGGATTGGATCGTGGAGTATAAAATTGCTGTGAGAATCACTAAAAGCAGAAACAGCAAATATGGTGATTACCGCCCGCCGCAGGGTGGCAAGGGACATCGTATTTCAATCAATCACGATTTAAACAAATATGCTTTCCTGCTCACCTTCACTCATGAGGTGGCGCATTTGGTAACATACAATAAACACCGGTTTCGTATCGACCCTCACGGAAAGGAATGGAAGCAGGAATTCAAGCGACTCATGACTCCCTTTCTGAAGGATGCTGTATTTCCAAAAGATCTCGTAATTGCAATCAATCAGTATCTGAATAATCCTGCTGCCTCCAGTTGCTCCGATCTCGATCTTATGCGCGCGTTAGGTAAGTATGATAAGCGTGATGAACAATGGAAACTGCTTGAAGAAATAGCATTGAATACACCTTTCCGTATTCGTTCAGGGCGACAATTTATCAAAGGAGAACTACTCAATAAAAATTTCTGCTGCACCTGTTTAAAAAGCAAACATCAGTATGTGATCAACCCACTTACTGAAGTGCAACCCATCAAAAATCTGATTCCCCAGCAAAAAAAGAAAACAGGAACCGGTTCCTGATAAAAATATACAAATGGCAATTACTGAAAGTGCTTCTTCCTTTATGGTAGCCGAAATGGCTGAAACATTAATTGGTTCTGAAATTATCAGACAGGCCAATGAAATCAATGAAAAGATAAGGGAAGGAAAGAAAATTTTTAATCTTACCATCGGCGATTTTGACCCTGCGGTTTTTCCGATTCCTGATGCTTTGCTTGAAGAAATTCTGAAAGCTTACAAGCATGGTCAAACCAATTATCCGATGGCCAACGGGATGCCCGACCTTAGAAAAGCAGTAAGTGCATTTATCAGAAAATATCAGCAACTCGATTATGCACCTGAGGAAATTCTGATTTCCGGAGGATCACGACCACTTATCTATGCAGTTTATCGTACACTCATTGATCCGGGCGATAAGGTTGTTTTCCCGGTTCCTTCCTGGAACAACAATCACTATTGTCACCTTACACAAGCTAAGGCGGTAATGGTTGAAACCAGTGCATCCGATAATTTTATGCCAACAGCAGCACAACTGAAGCCATACATCAGTGATGCCCGTATGCTTGCATTGTGCATTCCCCTGAACCCAACTGGAACAGTATTCACCCGGGAAGCACTTGCAGAGATTTGCGAAATGGTGATTGAAGAAAATAAACGACGTTTAGGGAACGACAAGCCGCTTTATATTCTGTACGATCAGGTGTATTCTGTTTTATGTTTTGGCGATACCCGGCATGAAGATCCGGTAAGTCTGTATCCTGAATTGCGTGATTACACCGTTTGCATAGATGGCATTTCAAAAGCATTTGCTGCTACAGGTGTGCGTGTAGGATGGGCATTTGGTCCTGATTTTATCATGAGCAAAATGCGATCTATTTTGTCGCATGTTGGTGCATGGGCACCGAAGGCTGAACAGGTTGCAACCGGTAAATTTCTGGAAAGAGAAAGCGAAGTGGATTCCTTTCTGAATGTCTTCCTCAAACAAATTGAAGTTCGTTTGCACGGATTTTATCAGGGAATGCTTTCATTGCGTGCCGAGGGCTACCGCGTTGACGTAATTGCCCCGCAGGCTGCCATATATCTTACAGTTCAGTTTGATCTTACAGGAATGAAAACGGCAAGTGGTAAAGTGATTCAAACAACTCAGGATATTACCGATTTTCTATGTGATGAGGCCGGACTGGCAATTGTTCCGTTTTCGTCGTTCGGTTCATCTACAAATGGCACCTGGTATCGGTTGTCGGTTGGTGTCGCTAAGGAAGAATCTATTCCGGTAATTATTGAGCAATTGCGTAATGCACTTGGGACACTTTCATAGGCAGCCGTACAATGAAATTTTATTAATCAACTGATTGTTAACCTTCAAACCAAGAGGTTAGTAACTTTCTTTCAAATCATGTAGAAAATCGTAAAGATTTAGTTGTTTTGCAGAAATTTTCAGGGCAAAAGGCGTAACCCATTAGTAGTTTTTGCGTCAAAGCCGTAACACACCAACCGAATGAAAAATAATTATTGCATAATCATGGCAGGGGGTATCGGAAGCCGGTTTTGGCCAATGAGCCGGAATGCCTACCCAAAGCAGTTTTTGGATATTTTAGGAACCGGAAAAACGCTTTTGCAACAAACGTACGATCGATTTTTAAAAGCCTGCCCCAAAGAAAATATTTTTGTTGTTACCAATGAATCCTATGTTGATTTGGTAAAACAGCAGCTGCCCGATCTCGACCCATCACAAGTACTTGGCGAGCCTCACAGAAAGAATACAGCTCCCTGTATCGCTTATGCCAGCTACAAAATTTCCAGGCTGAATCCTGAAGCAAAAATTGTGGTAGCTCCAAGTGATCATGTGATTCTGAAAGAAGCAGAATTTGTAAAGGCTATTCTGAAGGGACTTTCTTTTGTTTCAGAAAATGAAAGCCTGCTCACACTCGGAATTCAGCCAAGTCGCCCCGATACCGGATATGGCTATATTCAGTTTATTGACGATAAGGTTCAGGAGGAGAATAAAATTTCAAAGGTTAAAACCTTTACTGAAAAGCCTAATCTTGAAATGGCGAAATTTTTTCTGCAAACAGGAGAATTTCTCTGGAATGCAGGGATTTTTCTTTGGAGCAGCAAGTCGATCATAAAAGCATTGAGTGAACATCTTCCTGAAATAAATAGTTTGTTTAATGAAGCTGCAATTCATTTTAACACAGCTGAGGAATCAGAATATGTTAAGAAAGCCTACGAACAATGCACTAATATTTCCATCGATTTTGGTGTGATGGAAAAGGCGAAGAACGTTTTTGTAATGAGTGCCGAATTCGGATGGAGTGACCTTGGAACATACGGTTCTCTTTACGAACATATCAAACACGATACGAACCAGAATGCAATCGTTGGTAAAAACGTAATGGTTTATGATACGGCTAACTGTATCATAAACGTACCCAAAGAAAAACTGGTGGTAGTGCAGGGTTTGAATGATTTCATTGTGGTGGAAGCCGATGGTACCCTGCTCATTTGCAAAAAACAGGATGAACAGCAAATCCGTCAATTTGTGAATGATGTGAAACTCACAAAAGGAGACCGTTACGTTTAATTACTGCAACAGGAAATCAGATGCTTTCAGGATTTGCGTTTGTAGGTTACAAACCAGCTTTTGACTTTCATTTGGATAACACCGAAAAAAGCTTCCTTGAAAATACCTGAACTCATTTTGCTTTGGCCTTCCTGACGGTCAGTGAAAATAATAGGAACCTCCACAATTTTAAAACCCAGTTTCCAGGTGGTGAATTTCATTTCAATCTGGAATGCATATCCCATGAACCTGATTTTGTTGAGGTCGATGGCTTTTAATACTTCTTTTCGGTAGCACTTGAATCCTGCAGTAGTATCTCGCACCTGCATTCCGGTAATGAGGCGAACATAAGCTGAAGCATAGTAAGACATAATGACTCGTCCGATGGGCCAGTTGACCACATTCACCCCTTTGATATATCGCGATCCGATTGCAAGATCGGCGCCTTGGTTCAAACATGCTTCACGCAGTCGCAGCAAGTCGGATGGATTGTGAGAAAAATCGGCATCCATTTCATATATCAAAGTGTAATCATGCTGTATTGCCCATCTGAATCCATGAATATACGCGGTGCCCAAACCAAGTTTTCCTGATCGCTCTTCAAGGAATAATCTGCCAGGAAACTCTTGCATTAGTTTTTTTACAATTGCTGATGTGCCGTCTTTTGAATTATCATCAACTACCAGAATATGAAAATCATGAGCAAGTGAAAACACTGCCCGGCATATAGCCTCAATGTTTTCCTTTTCATTATAGGTAGGTATGATAACCAGACTGTCCGACACGTGACTGAACTATTAATGAATGCAGTTGATCAAAAAAATTATAAATGCAGAAATGGATGTGATGATAAAACTAGGACTACCATTTCAGGAGCCAGGCAAATATGAGAGGAGCCACAATGGTAGCATCCGATTCAACTATAAATTTCGGAGTAGTGATGTCGAGCTTTCCCCAGGTGATTTTTTCATTGGGAACAGCTCCTGAATAAGAACCGTAGCTGGTGGTAGAATCTGAAATCTGACAGAAGTAACTCCAGAATGGAATATCGTGCATTTCCATATCCTGATACAGCATGGGGACCACACAAATTGGGAAATCGCCTGCAATTCCACCACCGATCTGGAAAAATCCTACTCCTTTACCCGATGAATTTTTAATGTACCAGTCGGCAAGAGTGGTCATGTACTCAATACCCGATTTCATGGTTGAAGGTTTAAGTTCGCCCTTGATACAATAAGAAGCGAAAATATTTCCCATAGTACTGTCTTCCCAGCCAGGTACTATGATCGGAAGATTTTTTTCAGCAGCAGCCATCATCCATGAATTCTTTATATCGATTTCATAGTGCTCCTTCATGGCACCTGACAGAAGTAGCTTGTACATATATTCGTGCGGAAAATAGCGCTCACCTTTGGTGTCGGCATCTTTCCATAATTTGAAAATGTGTTTTTGAATTCTTCTGAATGCTTCTTCTTCAGGAATGCAAGTGTCGGTTACCCTGTTGAAACCGTTTTCAAGCAGATCCCATTCTTCCTGGGGACTCAAATCACGATAGTTGGGAACACGTTTGTAATGCGTATGAGCCACCAGGTTCATGATGTCCTCTTCCAGGTTGGCACCTGTACATGAAATGATATCTACTTTACCCTGACGAATCATTTCTGCAAGTGAAATTCCCAGCTCGGCAGTACTCATGGCTCCGGCAAGCGTAATCATCATTTTGCCGCCTTCCAGCAAATGCTTTTCATATCCTTTAGCAGCATCCATTAAAGCTGCTGCATTGAAGTGGCGATAGTGGTGTTCAATAAATTGCGAAACTGGTCCTCGGGTCATTTGAATGGATGTTTAATATTTGGATGCAAAGATACGAATATTGGCGAATCACTAAATAGGGGGCTGGCACTGCTATGGCCTTGTTATACAATGAGATACCTTATTTTAGGAATCGATAATGAGGTCGGTTCGTGCACAGGAATCATATGCCGGACTTAGTAATGATTTGAAAATCTGATCAATATTTATACATTTACCAACCTTAGTTTGAAGTTTCCTGCGGTAACGCTGAAATTACGAGAAAGCAACTCAAAAATAAAATATCTAACCTTTAACACAACTCTTACCAATGGATGCACAAAAAGTTGACATGTACCTGATGGCAAACGGAAAATTTTTCGAAGGTGCCACTATTCCTATGATTCGTGAAAATTTAATGCGACTCGACGAATCTAAATTTGTTGTTTTACAAACTTTGAACCTGAAAGATCCTACTACCATTTTAATCGTTTCGCTATTGGGAGGAAGTTTAGGAATCGACCGCTTTATGCTCGGTGATACCGGTCTGGGTATTGCTAAATTGCTTACTTGCGGAGGATTGGGTATTTGGGGTATCGTCGATTGGTTTATGGTAATGCCAAGAGCCAAAGAACTGAACCTTCAAAAGCTGAACTCACTCTTTATCTGATATTGAACGATGAAAGATCAAAACCGGATCTATTTTATATTCGGATTGCTTTCAATCGCATCACTGGGGTGGATGATTTGGAACTTATTGAGTCCTTCATCTTCCCCGGTGATTTGCTTGTTTCATAAGACAACAGGATTGCCTTGTCCCTCTTGTGGAATTACCGCGTCGTTGAGGTCGATTGTATCGGGCGAATTTATGCAGGCATGGATGCAAAATCCATTGGGATTTCTTGCATTTCCCATGCTTGTAATAGCTCCGGTGTGGATTGCATACGATAAAATTTTCTCATCTTCATCATTTTACCGGACCTATCGCTTTGCAGAAACCTATTTTCAGAAACAACTGCCTGTTGCCATCATGTTGGTGACTTTAGTACTTTGCAACTGGATATTTCTCATTTGGAAATCTACAAATCATGGCTGAGCAACACACTTTTATATACCAGCCCGACGATCACGAATGTGAGAAAGCTTCCAACAGTTATCTCATGTCGCTTCTTGCCATTATGGTTGGGCTACCACTTCCCATCATCAATCTGATTGCGACATTTGTTTTCTTTTTGGGAAACAGAAAAAGCTCGTATTTCGTGCGATGGCATTGTACACAGGCCCTGATATCACAATTAACGGTTTTGGCTATTAACAGTGTCGGATTCAGCTGGACCATGCGGATATTGTTTACCGATCTTACAGTCAGCAACGATTATATTGCCTATATGATTACTGCTGTTGTTTTTAATCTTACTGAGTTTATAGCAACAATTGTTGCAGCACAACAGGTTCGAAAAGGAAAACATGTACATCTCTGGTTTTTTGGGGATGTTACAGATATTTTAGTAACAAGGTGATGAAAGCCCTTCTCAAATTACTCGTTATTGTAGCTGTTTTTTTTGGAATGTGGTTCGCTATTTCGCAGATCAATTTCATGGGGAAGTTTGAGCTCGATCATCTTTCTGCAAAGAATGAAAAGCGATTGGGTGAATTGATTTGGGAAGGCATCTCAAGAACTGAGCACGAAATAAAAAATGATTCAGTAAATTATATTGCGAACCAGATCGTAAAAAGAATTTGTTCCGCAAATAAAATTGATTCGCGGCAGATTAAAATTCATATCATCGAAAATGAAGAGGTGAATGCTTTCACACTTCCCGACAGACACCTTGTTATTAATAAGGGATTATTGCTTTATTCCGATTCTCCGGAAGAGGTGGCAGGTGTGGTTGCACATGAAATTGCTCATATGGAACTCGATCATGTCATTAAAAAGCTGATCAAAGAAGTAGGATTGAGTATGTTATTTGTAATAGCAGGAGGAAATGGAAATTTTGAAATCATACGAGAGGTGGGCCACACACTCTCTTCATCGGCATTTGACCGTGAACAGGAAACAGAAGCCGACCTGAAAGCTGTTCAATTACTCACCAAAGCACATATTGATCCTTCGGGATTGGCAAATTTCCTGTTTCGTCTTTCAAAGGAAGATCATGACTTTTCAGATGAAATGGTATTCATCAGCACACATCCCGGTTCTGCTGAACGTTCAGCAGAAATTCTCAAAGAAAAAACCAAGTACAAAGTAAAAGTAAGACCATTTGATTTCGGCGATTGGCAACGAATCAAAGATTCCGAATGGGAAGGTTACTGATATTTCTGGAGCTGAACTCTTATTTGATTTTTTTCAGCAGCACCACATAAACAGGGAAGTGATCGCTGTAGCCTCTCATATAAATATCAAAATCGAAGGTCCTTAGCGGATAACCTCTGTAGCGACCCGATTTCTGAACCATAAAAGGCCGGTTAAAAATGACTGCTTTCTGGAAAAAGAAACCATCCTGATTTTGATTCAGGTAGGGTTGTGTAATCATGATCTGATCAAAAAGGTTCCATGCATCGTTATAAGCCAGGGTGCCGATTCCTTTTTTATAGTAATTGGCCCAGGGATTGTAAATTTCACCAGGCTCAAGTTTATCTATATCGCCTTCCGATTTCAAAACATTCACAACACTGGGACTGAGCGGGTCGTCGTTTAAATCGCCCATTACCATCATTTTTGCATCAGGATGAATGGCAGTGATACTATCCATTTTGGCTTTCGCTACACCTGCTGCCAAAGCCCTCGAAGGAGCTGAAGCCTCTTCACCACCACGACGTGATGGCCAGTGATTCACAAAAAAATACATTGGTTCACCATTGAAAAGTCCATATACCCAAAGTACATCACGGGTAGCATACGGGGTGCCGTCGGGATTCTTGAGTGGTACATTCAGCGGTCCACTTTCAAGCACTTTGAAATAGGAGGGATTATATAGAAGTGCCACATCAATTCCCCTTGCATCGGGTGAATTATAATGCACTATCTGATAATTTCTTGATTTAATTTTAGGCATGGCACACAAATCCTCAAGAACCCGTTTGTTTTCGATCTCAGCAACCCCTATTACTGCCAGTCCGTCAGGTGTTTCTTCTTTACCTAAAAGAGAAATGACATGCGAAAGGTTCCCTAATTTATCACGGTAAATCTCGTTTGTGTACAATTTGCTGGCAGTGGGTAACCATTCTTCATCGTTAATAGATGTGTCATTTTCAGCATCAAAGAGATTTTCAAGGTTGTAAAAACCTACAGTTGCAATTTTATACTTGGTTTCGGGGGCTTTTTGAGCAAAGCCAGAATAAATGTATAGTACTGAAAATAAGGATAATAAGGCAACTTTTTTCATTGATTTTAACTTTTAAGGAATGCAAAATTACGAATACCCTTCCGAATACCCTGATTTTACTGTAATTTAATGAATCCTTCACAATTTTATGAACAGCACCCCTTTCAATTTCAGGGATTTCTCTATCTTTGCCGTCCCTAAACATCCCCGCATCCGGGACAATTCCAAACTATGAAAATATTACGTTTTGTGATGGCAATTGCATTTGTTATTGCCGGTCACTGCGCGATGGCGCAGAATTCGATCATTAAAGGTGTAGTTACTGATGATCTCAATAATTTCGTTGATGGTGCAGTTGTTTCTTTGAAAGGAACTTCATATTCGGCTACCACCGACAGCAAAGGAGTTTTTGAAATTGCAAATGTGCCATTCGGAAACTATACAGTTGAAGTGAGCTCCGACAATCACCTGGCTTACACACGTGAAGTGAAAGTGACAGCCGTTACTACCGATCTGGGTTTTATTTCAACGGTGGCCAATACTTCTATGGCGGAAGATTCGCAGGACAATATTCCTGTGGTTTCTTTGTCTGATTCTGAAGTGAAGGAATCTTCCACTCAGTCGGTTTCAGGGGTGCTGAATGCTTCCCGCGATGTGTTCAATGCAGCTACTTCATTTACTTTTAGTGCTGCCCGTTTCCGTGTCAGAGGTTACGACAACGAAAATAATGTAACCTATATGAATGGGGTTCCTATGACCGACCTCAATAACGGTAATTCCATGTTTTTTCTATGGGGTGGACTGAATGATGTTACCCGTAACCGTGAAAGTTTTACGGGTTTGTCGGCTTCAACTTTTGCTTTTGGCGAAATTGGTGGAGGCAACTACATTGACACAAGAGCCTCCAAACAACGTAAACAATTGTCGGCCTCTTTTGCCTTGTCGAACCGCGCATACGATAACAGAGCCATGGTAACTTATGGCACGGGATTAATGAAAGGCGGATGGGCTGTTGCCGGTTCTCTTTCCAGAAGATGGTCAGATGAAGGTTACATCCCCGGAACATATTACAACGGTTGGTCTTATTTCCTTGCCGGAGAAAAAATTATCAATACCGAGCATTCAGTAAGTCTTACCATGTTCGGTTCTCCGACCGAAAGAGGAAAGTCATCTCCTGCCATGCAGGAAATGTATGATCTTGCAGGAACGAATTATTACAATCCTACCTGGGGATATCAAAATGGAGAGAAAAGAAATGCGTCTGTAAATATCAGTCATCAGCCAACTGTGTTGTTGTCGCACGACTGGAAAATCAATAATCAGTCACTGCTTCGTTCTTCAGCTTCCTTTACTTTCGGTGAAAACATAAATACCGGTCTCGATTGGTACAATGCTCCCGATCCACGCCCCGATTTCTACAGGAAACTTCCAAGCTATATCGATGATCCTGCAGTAGCTCAACAAGTGGCTGATATGCTTCGCAATAATGAAGCATTGCGTCAGATTCAGTGGGATGAATTGTATCAGGTCAATCTGAATTCATTTGAAACCATTCAGGATGCAAATGGAATCACCGGCAATACCTATTCAGGAAAACGCTCTAAGTATATTTTGGAAGAGCGCGTTGCTGACTCACGCAAATTCAGTCTCAGCTCAACATACAATACTTCAGTTGGCGATAACAGCCAGTTGACCGCCGGAGCAGTTTACATGAAGCAACGCACCGACAATTTCAAAAGGGTAAAGGATCTTCTGGGTGGAGGTTTCTATGTCGATATTAATCAATATGCTGAACAAGATTTTGCCGACAGTCTCAATGCGATTCAGAATGATGCATTTAATCCAAATAGAATTTTAAAGGAAGGCGATAAGTTCGGATACAATTACACGTCCGATATTTCTTATGGATCGTTTTGGCTCCAGAATCAATGGAAGCTTGAGAAGTTCGATTTCTTCGCTGCCATGGAAATTTCACAAACCAGTTTTTTCAGAACAGGAAATGTGAAAAATGGTTTGTTTCAGAATAACAGCTATGGTGAATCAAGAAGGCAGTTTTTTGTGAACTATGCCGTTAAAGGTGGTGCTACCTACAAAATCAATGGAAGAAACTATTTGTTCCTTAACCTCGCTCATCTTACCCGTGCACCTTATTTCGAAAACGCATTCATCTCTGCCCGCACCAGAAACGAATTTGTACCGGGGTTAACCGATGAACGCATTGCAAGTGCTGAAGGTGGATATCTGCTTCGTGCCCCAAAAGTGAAGGCACGTGCCGTTTTCTATGTTACCGAATTTAAAAATCAAACCAACACTGTTAGTTTTTATCACAGTGATTACCGCAACTTCGTAAACTATTCAATCAGTGATATCGATAAGCGTCATCTTGGAACAGAGCTGGCAATCGATTATACTCTTGGTAAAGGATTTTCAACAAGTATGGTATTGGCACTTGGACAGTATTTCTATACTTCTCGTCCATTAGCTAATATTACTGTCGACAACACCTCAGAACAATTGGCTACGAACCAGATTGTTTACGCAAAGAACTTTTATGTTTCCGGTACTCCACAGGATGCCATCACTGTAGGGTTGAATTATCGTGCAAAGCGTTTCTGGTTCATCAACCTGAATGCGAATTTTTATGACAACACCTATTTAGATTTCAATCCTGCTCGCCGTACTGAAGCAGCTGTAGATCTCGTAGATGAATACACCACCCAGTGGGAAAACATTGTGAAACAGGAAAAGGCTGACCCACAGTTTACACTTGATCTCTTTGGAGGAAAGTCATGGAAGCTTAACACCTATTTCAAGAGTATGAAGAAAAATACATTCCTGGTGCTGAATGCCGGTGTTTCAAACATTCTCAACAATAAAGATCAGATAACGGGTGGCTACGAGCAGTTACGTTATGATTATGTAGAAAGAAATCCTGATTCGTTCAGGCCTAAATATTTCTATTCTTTGGGAACAACCTACTTCGTGAATTTAATTTTAAGAATGAACTAAAAAAATAACAACTATAAGATCATGAATATTAAAATGAAAAACATTCCGGCACTTCTGGCTTTAATGGCTATTGTGTTTATCTCTTCCTGCCGCAAGGATGATTTTGATACACCTCCTGCCGGTGGATCAGATCCGGATCTGACAGCCAATACCACAATTGCACAACTTAAGGCCGGTTATGTGGTAGGAAATTTCGACTCCATCGACACTGATATCATCATTTCAGGAGTTGTCATTGCTGATGATAAATCAGGAAATTTTTATAAGACAATCGTCATTCAGGATTCTACAGGTGGAATTGCCATCAGAATTGATGTGTCAGATTACTACACTCAATATCCGATTGGAAGACGTCTGTTTGTAAAATGTAAAGGTCTTTGGCTCGGAGATTATAACGAACTCATTCAGTTGGGTGGTTATGTCGATAATTCGAATCCTTCTCAGCCTTCTGTTGAGCCTATTCCATACACATTAGTTGATAATTTCCTTTTCCCAGGTGTTTATAACATCAATGTTGCTCCTAAAGTGGTTACTATTCCGCAATTGCTCAGCAACATGGATTTTTATCAGAATACGCTTATTCAATTGAATCAGGTAGAATTTGATGAACCCGATACCGGCAAAACTTATGCTGATATGGTATTGCAGCAATCAAGAAATCTTGTTATCAATAATTGCTCAGGTGGATCAATTGAATTGCGCTCAAGCAATTATGCGACTTTCGGTGGCGACAATGTGCCAAATGGAAATGGTAGCCTGGTTTCAGTTTTCAGTGTTTTCGGATCAGATGCTCAGCTTTATATCCGCGATGTTTATGATGTTAACATGGACACCACAAGATGTGCAGGAAATCCTCCTCCTCCCGGTTCCGGAGTTAATGAAACATTCAGCTCTCAAACAAGTGGATCCGATATTAGTCTTGCAGGTTGGTCAAATCTTGCTGTAACCGGAAACAGATACTGGAGAGCTTCTACATTCAGTGGCGACACCTATGCACAGGCAACAGCATTTGGCTCGGGACTTCCTGCAATGGAGTCTTGGCTTATCACTCCTTCTTTTAATTTGTCATCTGCCGATACACTCACCTTCACTTCCTCATGGGGATTCTTTGTGCACAATGGACTTTCAGTTTGGATCTCGACAGACTACAATGGTTCCAACTTTGCATCTGCAACCTGGACCCAATTAAGTTGTACTCTGGCTGTTCAGGCCGATGGCCAATATGTATGGGTTCCTTCAGGCAATGTACCTCTTACATCCTTCTCGGGAACCGGTTATATTGGTTTTAAATATGTAGGAGATGGTACCACCAATACTACAACCTGGCGAATCGACAACGTAATTGTTAAGTAATTCCGCCGTTGATTGACATATCAAAATAATCAAACAAAGGCTGTCTCACTAAATGGGACAGCCTTTCTCATTTTAAGTTATATTTAGTTCAGCATCCAGACATGAAAATAAGCCACTTGATAGTTCTCGTATTTTTGTTCTCAGCTACCTTCGTTCAAGGTCAGTTGATTACCATTGCAGACGCCCGTTTACAACCCGATGGAAGTACTGTGATGGTAAGTGGCGTTGTGACTTCAGGGTCTGAGTTTGGAACAATACGTTATATTCAGGATGGTACCGGAGGAATTGCAGTATTCAGTTCACTGCTTTCCTCAACAGTGAGAGGAGATGTGGTTACAGTTACAGGTGTGACTACTCAGTTTCAGAATCTCCTTGAAATTACACCGGTGAATTCATGGACACTCAATGCAAGTGGAAATCCCTTGCCTGCACCACTGGTGCTTACCCCATCTCAGTTGTCAGAACAAAGTGAATCTATGCTGGTTCAGATTAACAATGTTACGTTTGCATCCACAGGTGTTTTTCAGGGAAATTCTAGTTATACCTTCAACAGTAATGGTCAGTCGGGTATTGTTTATATCAGGTCGAGTAATCCGCTTGTTGGACAACCGATCCCAACTTCAAACATCACACTTTATGGTATCGTTTCGCAATTCGCCTCACAGTATCAGTTGTTGCCGCGGGATCAGAATGACCTTGTGAATTCCTCTTCGATTTCAATCACCGTACCACCGTTCCCAATTAATATCACTAATAACAGTTTCAATGTAAGCTGGAATACTGATGTTCCCGGAAACAGTTTTGTGAGGTATGGAAATACACCTTTGCTGGAGCTGGGAGTGCTTCAGGGGCAATTGAACACCACCAACCCTGTTGTGGGTATTACAGGTGCATCTCCCTCTGAACTATTTTATGTTCAGGCATTTTCTGTGGCCGGAAGCGACACTGCTTTTTCAAATGTAAAACCATATATCACAGCTTCTCAATCGACCGGCGTTATCAAAACTTACTTCAACCGGCCAGTCGATAATTATGTTGCAAATCCACTTAGCAATACTGCTACTTACCTTCCACAACTATTTGATGATACCTTAAAAGCATACATTGATCGTGCAGTTTCAACACTTGATATTGCAATTTACAGTTTCGATGCCAACAACACAGGTCTTATCATTCAGGCAGTAAATGATGCCTACAACAGAGGTGTTCAGGTAAGAGTCATTGCCGATGGTTCAAATGCAAATCCGGGACTCGCTCAACTCAATCCTGCTATACCGGTGATTCTTTCACCAACAACACCACCCACTTATTATGGAATCATGCACAATAAGTTTTTCGTAATCGATGCGAATCATCCTGATGCCAACAAGGCAGTAGTGATGAGTGGATCAACCAACTGGAGTCAGGATCAGCTGAACAACGACAGAAATAATCTGGTCTTCATTCAGGATAAATCGCTGGCTCTGGTTTATCAGATGGAGTTCGAGGAAATGTGGGGAGGCTCAGGAGCTCAGCCCGTTCCGGCCAATTCAAAATTCGGTCCCGATAAACAGGATAATACACCACACGAATTGAATATTGGTGGCGTATATGTTGAATCTTATTTCAGCCCCTCCGACAACACCAATAACCAAATACTACGCACCATCAATACAGCAGATCACGAATTGTATTTTGCCACTTTGGTCTTTACGCGATTTGATCTCGCTTATGGTGTGGAAGAGCGTGTTAATTTGTATGGGGTGTATGCCGCAGGTATCATGGATGACTCCACTAATGGCAGTGGCACCTCTTTTTTGATTATGCAGGGAGTTATGGGTAACAGAATGTTACTCTTTGATCATGCCTCTCAACCCGGAATTCTTCATCATAAATACCTTATTGTCGATCAGGCATACAATGGATCAGACCCACTGGTGCTGACCGGTTCACACAACTGGAGCAGTACGGCTAACCTTCGTAATGATGAAAACACCCTTGTTATTCATGATCAACTTATCTCCAATCAGTATTATCAGGAATTTCATAACCTGTTTAACTCTAATGGTGGTGCAGTGGGTGTAGCAGAAAATTCTCATAGTTCAGGTGCTGTTACTGTTTATCCTAATCCTTCAGATGGATCCTTCTTCATACGCATGGCATCACTTGCCAATACTGATGTGGTGTTGAGCATCTTCAGTCAGGATGGGAAACTGGTTTCTCGCAACAATATTCCTGCAGAACAAAACAACGGACAATTTGCTTTGGTGAACAGGAGCTTAACTGCTGGATTGTATCTGATTCATGTTAAAGGCAACACCACCAGCGAAACCATAAAAGTGGTTATTCAGTAATCATTTTACTTCTGCCTTCATCCAGCTTACAATCTTAGATAAGAGCCATTCAG
>ERZ650309.700-NODE-700-length-16145-cov-4.803108_pt1 | contig 16145 bp, 14 predicted proteins | sample MGYA00376245_ERZ650309 | MGnify/ENA primary metagenome ERZ650309 (study PRJEB26733, sample SAMN07839294) | wastewater metagenome | biome: urban; feature: wastewater treatment plant; material: waste water | place: USA: North Carolina | collected 2016-04-26 ...
GGTGAATGATGATGAACAGCAGTTCGTCGTGATGCGGCGGCGAAGATTGCAATTCCTGCAAATGGATCAACTCTTCCACGCGCAAGTAACTGCCGTATGTCAGTTGATGGGATTCAGGTTTGATTGGTGACTGCATAAAACTCAATCGGTCAGAAACACTTCGAACAATTGTTCGATTGCCGGTGCGCCGAACACCTCGGACGGATGTTCTTCCACCAGCTTGAAACCGAATTTGTCGTACAGATGTCTGGCAGCAAGCAGGCCGACAATTGTTCGTAAATACACGCGGTTGAATCCGTTGTGGCGGCAAAACTCCATGGCTTCGGTCATCAGCCGATTGCCCAGTCCTTTGCCTGCGTAAGTTTCGTCGGCGATGAACCAGCGCAAACGTGCGCCTTCGGTTTGGTGGCGGCTGCCATCAATGGAAACTGAAGCGACAATCCGGTCGCCATCCAGCGCCAGCCAAAATCCGTCGTGCGCCGGATTGAAGCGGCTGTGAAATTCCGCCATTTCGGCGGCGACCATCGTTTCAAACTGAAGCCCGAAGTTCCAATGGCGGCTGTAATACGTGCCGTGCAATTCGACCAGTTTGCCGATGGCTCCGGGACGATAACCGCTGATCGTGATCTGATTCATTGTGTGTCCCTTTCGGGTTTTAAGGCCGGACGTTCGGCGTCTTTTGCGCCGTAGCTGAACACGGCTCCGCTGGAACCAACGACCCAGCCGCAATCTGGCGCGATGAAAAACAGCCGTTGCAAGTTGGAGCGGGTTCCAGGAGCTTCATCCTGCCAATTGGCTCCGCTGTTGATTGTGTGGAGCAGCGTTCCTCTGTCGCCGGAAGCCCAGCCTTCTTTCGCGCTGACGAACATCACGTCGTTCAGGTTTTGCTGCGTGCCGGACGTTTGCTGTTGCCAGCGAACTCCGCCATCGGTTGTAGAAAGAATGATTCCGCCGGTGCCGACGGCCCAGCCTCGATTCGCGTCAATGAAATGGACTGCGCGCAAATTGCTGGTGACGCCGGTCGGTTGTTCATTCCACGTCTGCCCGCCGTCGTTGGTTTTCAACACCAACCCGCCAGCGCCCGCGATCCAGGCTTGCTGAGCGCTAATCGCTGAAATGCCGTAGAGAATCTTTCGCGATTGAATCGTTTGCAGCTTCCAGGTTGCGCCGCCGTCCAGCGTCGTTTGAATTGTCCCGAGTTCTCCGACCGCCCAGCCCAGCCGGTCATTGGCAAACGCCATTCGCAGCAACACAGGATCGGGCGGCGGTTTGGGTTCTTCAATTTCGATGGTTTCCGAAGTTGTTTTCTTGATTGTCAGCGTCTGGTTCGGTTGCAACGGCGGGCGCGCAAGTTGCGCTTCCGCCCACAACGCGCCGCGATCTTCGGTGCGAAGCAGGAACACACGTTCGTGCCATTGAAGTTCCGGGCGGCGATTGAATAACCCGTATTCGCCCAGCGCCAGCAGATGCTTTCCGTTCAGCAGCCACAAATCCAGCAACGGTTCTTTTCGCATTTTCGGCGGCAACAGAACTGGTTGCCAACGCTGTCCGCCGTCTTCCGTGGACAGCAGCATTCCATTGCCGCCTGCTATCCAACCGCGCTGCCGATCAACGAAAACAATTGCGTTCAGTTTGGAAAGAACTCCGCTGGATTGCTGGGTCCAACCGAGTTCCGGTGAGAATTGCTGAGCGGAAAACGCAGAAGGAAAAGACGCCAGTCCGCAGAAAAACAGCAAGCTCAAGCAAGTACAAACCCTTTTCCAAAACATGGTGTCTCCGTATCGCGGCGGCCTTCGGTTATCGCACGATGATGCGCATCCAGTAACCCAGCGTGGTGATCGTCATCAGCTTGTCCACTGTTTTGAACTTGTTGCCGGGCACAACCACCGTGTCGCCCGGAATCAGGTAAATGTCCTGCGTTTTGCCGCGCTCGACTTCTTTCATATTGACCGGAATTGCCATCGTACTGCCGGTTTTCTGCATTCTCAGCACGGCGACTTTCGACAGATCGCCGAACCGAGTGATGTATCCGGCTTTGGCCAGCGCTTCGGTGACGGACATGCGCCGCGTCATTTCATAAATTCCGGGTTGCGCGACATCGCCAATGACCATGAACTTCAGGCTGTGAACCTGCGCGATCTGAATGGAAACTTTCGGCTCGCGAATGTATTCGGACAGCTTTTCGGTGAACTCTTTTTCCAGCTCTTCAATGGTGCGACCAGCGATGGTGATGTGGCCGATCAGCGGATAGCTGATTCGTCCACTGGGCGGAACGATCAAATTTGCGCGTGAATAATTCGGCTGGTCGAACACATCCACCGAAATGACGTCTTCGGGGCCGAGCCTCGTCGTCGCAAAAAAGTTGTTGATGTACGGCAGAATCGCCGCTTCTTCTTCGGACTGACTTTCCCTGCGCAACGATTGGCGGTCGGCGTCAACTGCAGGTTTGGGTTGTTGGCCGTTTGTGGTTTTCTCGTCTGCGGCGATGCGTTCGCGCGTTTGAGGCTTCGGCGCCTTGTCCAAATCGGATTGTGGGATCTGAGCAAAAGCTATTGTTGGTAAAGTTAGAAGCAGAAAAATCAGGATTTTCATTGTTACCACCCAGATGCTTGGGAGAAATTCTATCTCACCGCAGAGACGCGGAGAACGCAGAGGAGCGCAGAGAGATTTAGCTAGATACGACTTCATCGTTTTCATTCAAGCCCAAGACAAGCCGGTTGATGCCACCATTTTTCAGCACTTCGACCTTGAAGTTGAAAAGAAGTCCGGCTTTCCAATTGCCAATCCGCATGTAAGTCAGAGTCTGTGCTTCAAAGATTGGGTGAAGAGTCTCAACGGATTTGATTTCAACGACGACGGTGTTTTCTACAAGCAAATCCAATTGGTACGCCTTTTATATCTTGATACCTTTGTATTCTAACGGCAGCGGGCATTGCCGTCGAAATCTAATTCCTCTTAACGTCAATTCTCTACACAGGCATTCTTCGTAAGCCGATTCCAGCAACCCTGGACCCAAAACCCGATGAACTTCAATCGCTGCTCCGATAATTTTCCAAGTCAGGTCATTTATCTTCATCTGTTCCTCTACTGGCTGTTTCCGGCTGGCTTCAGCAGCACAGCAGACCCGCAACCAAAACTCGAAAGTTGTCACAGGCTGATGCCTGGTCACCGCAAAGTCGCAGAGAAAAACTTCGAGTCAGTTACGCAAGTCATTCTCAAATCGAACCAAGTCTCTGCGCCATCTCAGCGTTCTCCGCGCCTCTGCGGTGAAATTCCCAACTATCTTCCATACCCAAACAACACGACCTTAATAGGCTTTTGAGCAAGTCATTCTCAATTCGAGTCTAACTCTGCGCTACCTCAGTGTTTTCTGCGCCTCTGCGGTGAAGCTCCTTACTCTTCTTCGCTACCTTCCGTAACCAAACAGCACGACCTTGATCGTCTTGAACATAATCCAGATGTCGAACAGCAGCGAGACGTTTTTGATGTAATACAGATCGTACTGCAATTTCTGGATCGAGTCTTCCACCGATGCGCCGTAACCATAATTGACCTGCGCCCAACCGGTCAGTCCCGGTTCGACCAGATGGCGTTGCGAATAAAACGGAATCTGTTCCGACAGTTGTTCGACGAACACAGGACGTTCGGCGCGCGGGCCGACGAAGCTCATGTCTCCGCGCAGAATGTTCAGGAACTGCGGAATTTCGTCAATTCGCGTTTTTCGCAGAAAGTTGCCAATGCGGGTGATGCGCGGATCGCGTTCCGCCGCCCATTGAGCCACGCCGCCTTTTTCGGCATCCTGACGCATCGAACGAAACTTGAGAATGTTGAAGGTGCGCCCGTTTTTGCCGACGCGCTCTTGTGAATAAAAAATCGGGCCGGGTGAATCGAGCTTGATGGCAATGGCGGCGAAAATCGCCAGCGGCAACGACAGCACAATGCCGATTGTCGCCGTCACGATGTTGAACAGGCGCCGGATGAAGCCGCTCATTGTTCCTCGTTTGCCGCCGCCGGAAAAAATGATCCAGCTTGGCCGCAACATTTCGACGCTGATTTTGCCGGTCAGCTTTTCATAGAGCGCTGTGCCTTCTTCGATGGCGGCCTGGCCTTGCAAGCGGATTTCCAGCAACTGGTTTACGGGCAGATGGCCGCGTCTGTCTTGTAGTGCGACGACGACGCGGTCAATGTTTTCCTGCTGCACGATCTGGTTCAGTTCGCTCATGGTCCCCAGCACTTTGCGCGTAAAGGACATCGCTTCGGTTTCCGGCGCAGCGCTGTGGCTGACCAACTCTGTTCCGATCAAGTTTGGGTCTTCCGAAATGTACCCGGCCACTTTGTAGCCCAGATCGCGGCGTAGCATGGCTTCGTGCGCCACATCCAGCGCCAGCTTGTCCGTGCCGACGATCAACAAAAGGTCGCCCATAAACGGATGGCGCATCACCCAATGAATGCTCAAGCGCCAAAAGATCATCAACGCCAATGCCAGAATCAACGCGATGATTGGCACGCCGTTGCCGTACCGAACAGGCCCATCGCCTTCTAATTCCTGCAAATAGCCCAGCAACAGCGTCGGGCGCAGTATAAAAATACTGCCCAGAATCACCAGCGCAGTTCCGGCGGCCTGGAACAGATCCGTCAGCAATTCGCGCCGGAGCCTGGGTTTGGTCACATCGTACAAATCGAACAGGTAAAAGGTGAGCTGGCTGACGGCCATCGGCAACGCGATTTTGTAAATGCCGCGCTGGCCGAACAGAATCGAATTGAAATGTTCCGGAAAGCGAAAATACAGGCCCAGCGTCACAACGGAAAAAACGATTCCAGCTTCGACCAGGACCAATGTCAGAGTTTTGAACCAAATGTTTTGACGGATCACTTAAGTTTCTGGCTGGCGGTTGGTGGTTGGTGGTTGCCTCGACGGAGGGGAGAGGCAGGCTTCAGGCCACGCAAACTACAACTTCAGCTTCCTTCCTAGATTTGAATTTCGGATGGGGCGTAGCAGTTTATGCCACCACGGGCGACGATGATTTCGGTGCGCGTAGTTGTAATAGTAATCGTAATAACCCGCTTCTTTGGTCAGCTCCGCGCCGTTCAACACGACGCCGAGCATTTTGCCTGCGGGCAACGCTTCAATCGCTTTTTCGACCGTTTCGTACTGCGCCATTCCGGCACGAATGACCAGAATGACGGCGTCGGCGTGATTGGCCAGCAACCGCGCGTCGGCAAACGGCAATACCGGAGGAGAATCAATCAGAATGAAGTCAAAATACTGACGCAGTTCGGCGATGATTCCGGCCAGCCGCTCGCTCGACAGCAATTCAGTCGGATTGGCCGATTCGCGGCTGACAGCCAGCAGATACAATTCGTGCCCTTCAATGGTGAACAACAGATCAAGCGGGTTGCCTTCACCGCTCAGGGCTTCGCCGAATCCGGCTTTGGCGCGCGTTCCTAAATAGGCCGCCACGTTCGGACGCCGCAAATCTCCGTCAATGACCAGCACTCGCTTTTCGGATTGCGCAATCGCCAGCCCTAAATTGATGACGGTCGAAGTTTTGCCTTCGCCGGCCAGCGTGCTGGTGACGGCGACAACTTGCGTCTTTTTCTTTTCTGCTGCGTGAAACAGTTGGGTGCGTAACGAGCGGTATTGCTCGCACTCTGGCGATTGCGGAGCCGTCAGCAAAATCAAACGCGGGTGCAGTTTCGATGGCAGGATCGGTTGAACCGGAACTTCGTGCTGGCGCTTCGGAGCCGTTGGAGTTGGGAGTTGGGAGTTGGGAGTTGGTGTTTCCGGTTCCGAGTCTGAAATTTGAGATTGTGGAGTTGAATTTTCCCGCCCCGCTTCCGGGACTGAAATTTCCGGTTCCGTGCGGCGAATCACCGGCGGAGCCTTTTTCAGCTTTTCGGCAATTGCTCGCGAATCCGCATACGTCGGGCGGTGATGTTCAACGCTTTTGCCGTTTGTGCCGGGAGCTTTGGACGAAACGAGTGAGTCGGATTGTTGCGATGTGGGAGCGGTTTCTGTTGCCGGGCTTTGTGGCGACCTTTGTGTTGAATTGCCCGGAGAGTCGTTTACTGGTTGGGGGGTAAAGGTCGAAAACAGTGCGCCTTCATTTGAACGCGGCCCAACCGGAGTGCCAATGACCGAAGGCAGTTCGAAATTCGAAGCTTCAATGTTCGTATGGCCGTTTTCTTCAAGACCATCGGGCGAGCCGGTTTCTGCCGCCAGCGGGTCTCGTGCCGTATCGCCGTTCTTTTCAATTTGTTGCTGGCGCAACAGCGCCTCGTATACTTTGCTCATTTTGCGTAAGCAAGCGCTCTCGCTTGCTGAGATAAAAGCGCGAAACTTCCACCTCGTTCTCAAAAAACTCTGGCTGATCAACCAGCTTTCAAATTCTCTTCAAACTCGTCGGATTGCGACGGAACGACTTTCAACTGTACCGGCTCGCCGGTTTGCGGCACCTGCTGACGTTGTGAATTGCGACGGCGCGAACGGCGGCGCGAAGGTTTTTGCACGCTCAACCGTGGATCGTCAAATTCCGGCATTTCCGGTTCCGGCTGCCAGTTCATGGCGACTTCATCGCGCAGCATGTCACGCATGATGGGCATTGGCGGCAAATCACTGATCAGCGTTTCGCGTGGATCGGCTTCGATCATCGGTTGCAGCAAATCCAGCGACTCGGCAACTTCCGAAATAATCTCGGCGCTGATCGTTCGCGCATTGGCAGCATACCCGCTCAGCAACGCGTTGTCGCAGATGTTGTTGATTAACCGCGGAATTCCTTCCGAAGCGCGATAAATCAACGCCACGGCATCCGGCGTAAACAAATCCAGCCGCGTGGCTCCGGCCACTTTCAGCCGCGTGCGAATGTAGCCGGAAACTTCGTCGGCTTTGATCGGTTTGATTTCGCAACGCAGACTGATTCGCTGTTTCAATTGGCGCAAGTCCGCGCTGTTCAGCAAGGTTCGCAGTTCCGGCTGGCCGGTCAAGACAATCTGCAACTGCTTTTCAGTGTAGGTTTCAAAGTTCAGCAGCAACCGAATTTCTTCCAGCAGTTCGCGCGGCAATCCCTGAGCTTCGTCAACGACCAGCACGGTTCTCAATCCGCGAGAATGGCGCATCATCAACAACCGTCCGAACTTTTGCAGCGCGTCGGCTTTGGACGTGTACGGCGCAAAGCCGAAATCCGTTGCCAGATGCTGGTACAGCTCCGGCACCGTCAACCCTGGATTGAAGATGTACGACGTCAGCACGCTGCGATCCAGCCGCGAAATCATCGCGCGCAACATGGTGGTTTTTCCCGTTCCGACTTCGCCCGTTGCGACGATCAAGCCTTTGCCGTGCTGAATGCCGTAATGCAAATTCGCCATCACTTCACGATGACTGGCCGTGAAGTACAGAAAGCGCGGGTCAGGCGTTAAACTGAAGGGAATGTCTTTTAAGCCGTAAAACTGTAAATACATAAAACGTGGTTACGCGGCGACTCGTTCTTCTTCGAGAAGCTTCAAGCAGAGGGAACGAATCGTCGCCAGTTCGCGATGAAATTCCCGTTGCGCTGTTTCGGTTGGCAGGGCTTCAAACAAATCCGGCAATTGGACGCCGTGACTCATCACTTCTTCAGCAATTGTTTCGCCAAGAGCTTGATGAACGAACAGGCAATTCTCGGCATTGAAAAAATAGCGAACGGAATCGGCGGCGCTCATCAGGCCGTTGGAAAGCGATTCAAGAATTCCCAAGCTGACGATTGCAAATAACGACAATTGCCGATCAAGAGTGTTGCCGGGTTCGGATAGCAAAGTTTTGAGACTGATGCTCTTGTTCATGATGTTTGGTTCGAAAAGAATTTCACTCCAGCCACCTGACCGGATTCGTGTTCAAAATAATGTGCCTCGCCGATGTTACCTTGCTTAATGACCTTCTGCCATTTTCCCGGAATCAACTGCCGCAGATAATCCAGCACCTCATGGTTACGAACCGGATATTTGAGCGTTCCGCGACGCCTGAACGTTCGGATACAAATGCAAAGGCATTCAATCAGTAGCTCCCTGTCACCATATTCAACAACCGCGAAAGCTTGATTCCGTGGTAAAGCAAAAACGCTGCCAGCGGAATCAACACCACCATTCCAAAAAACTTTGCCGCAATAAGCATCGGTTGCCAGCGCAATTCCTGATCAGTGACCAGTTTCGGCACGGTGACCAACAGCGGCAATTGCGTGTAATGCGTGACGTCACGCGAATCGCGTATGGTCAGCAAGGCGCGAACTTCGATGGCGGCGGCGGCGATCAATCCGCTGAGCAAGCCTACGACCAGCGCCATCGGATACAGCATATTTCGTTTCGGCGAAGCGGGCGCTTCGGGCAGATTTGCCGGGTCGGCCATCCGAAAAGTTTCGCCGCTGAAATCGTTGATGACTTTTGCGCCAAAGCGCGCGTTGTCGCGCATCGAAAGCAAATCTTCGTATCGTTTTCGCAGCGTGTTGTAATCGCGTTCGATCTTGGTCGCTTCGGTCGCCAGCAGCGGAGAATTCCGCAATCGGCTTTGCAGTTCGTTCAACTGGCGATTGGTTTGGTCCAGTTCGTTGTTTTTGCGAACCAGGTCGGCGCGATCCGACGACAATTTGATTTCCAGTTGAGCGATTTGCGGGTTGGCGGTTCGCGCAGCGCGTTTGGTTTGACGCTCTTGTTCGGTCTTGGCTTTCAGGTCTTCCAGTTCGCGATTGATGGATTCGATTTGGACGCGCAGCTTGATTACGTCGGGATATTTTTCCGTGTAGGTGACCAGCAATTGTTTCAACTGGCCTTCGTATTCGGCGCGCTTGGCTCGCAATTGTCCTTCGGTTTGTCCGGCGGCCAGCGGAGCTTCCGGTTCGGTGCTGTCCTGGGATTTCAGGTTCGCCAGCACCTGTTCGCTCATCGTGATCTGGCTGCGCAGTGAATCAATGGAATTTTGCTGGGACTGGCGAATCATACTCAAGCTGTTCATCTGGCCCAGCATGTTTTGTTCCTGGCCCGTGACTGCATCGGGATTGTTGACCAAAAAACCGGCTCGCGCCGATTCGATCTTTTCCAGTTCGGTTTTGACTTCGTTGATGCGGCCTTCCAGCAAATCAATGGTGGTGTACACCTGCCGCCGCGTTTCGTCGGAATTCGCGTCAATGAATCGCGCAGCCAGTTCCGCTGCCACGTCGCGAACGGTGCGCGGATCAGGGCCACGATACGAAATTTGGAAAGCGTAAATGCCTGACGAAGCGCTGTACGGCTGAACGAAAATGAATTTGTTCATTTCGTCAATCACCAGTTCAATCGGCGTATTGCGCGCCATCAATTCCGGGTACAGACCATAGCGATTGATCAGCCGTTGCAGTTCCGTGCGGCTGGTGACCTGTTTTTGAATGGAGTTGAGGCGCGAATTCAGATCAATTTGATTGACCGGCTGGACGTAACTGGACGAAACCTTCGGCGGGTCCACGATGATCGTGGTGCGCGATTCGTACACGTTCGGCAATTTGTAAATCGAATACGCGAGCGCTCCGGTGACGACAAGGCAGGGAGCCAGCACAAAATAGCGCCGTTGCCACAGAAGCTTCAGGTATTCGGCTGGCGTTCTGATTCGAAAACTGGCCATCTGGGTATTTATCTCGCGTTCGCTGAAACTCTTTGGGGATACGGAAGTTGAAGGTCTTTGAACCGGGCGGGATTATAGCCGAGCGCCGCGATAAGCGTCGAGTCCAAATAACTGCGTGCTTGAGTCACCCGTTTGCCTGAAGTAGCATACGCGCGCTTTCAATCCAACTGACATACAACACTTATGGCCAACGCAATTTCAGTTCATCAAATTCGCAAAAGTTACGGTGATTTTGTTGCCGTCAACGGTCTGTCGCTCGAAGTCAAACAGGGAACCATCTTCGGCTTGCTGGGGCCGAATGGCGCAGGTAAATCCACGACAATTCGGATGATCGTCAATATCACCATGCCGGATTCGGGCGAGATTCGCCTGTTTGGTCAGCCGATGTCGGCCCAACTTCAGGAAAAAGTCGGTTACCTGCCGGAAGATCGCGGTCTTTACAAGAAGATGAAAGTCGGCGATCAGCTCGTGTTTTTTGCGGAGCTAAAAGGTGTGCCGCGCGCCGAAGCCGAAAAACGAATTGACCGCTGGCTGGAACGGATCGAAATGAGCGAGTGGAAATTGAAGAAGTGGGAAGAATTGTCGAAAGGAATGCAGCAAAAGATTCAGTTCGTTTCGACCATTTTGCACGAACCCGAACTGGTGATTTTGGACGAACCGTTTTCCGGCCTCGATCCGGTCAGCGCCAGTTTGTTGAAAGAAGTCGTTCAGGAATTGAAACAGCAGAACAAGACGATCATCTTTTCGACCCATTTGATGGAGCAAGCCGAAGAGCTGTGCGACGAAATCTGTTTGATCAATCGCGGAGAAAAAATCCTGGGTGGGTCGGTGCGGGAAATCAAACGCAGCTTCGGTTGGCGGTACATTGCCATTGACGGCGACAATTTTGATTCGGCGTTGAGTTCTTATCCGGCGGTGAATCAGATTTCTCGACGGCGCGACCACACCGAAATCACACTGAAAGACCAGGACGACCCGCAACGCCTGCTTCAACATTTACTTTCCAGCGGAGCGCAAATCACACGGTTTGAGCTGGTGGCGCCTTCGCTGAACGAAATTTTTATCGAAAGCGTGAAACGGACAAATGGTGGCCGGTAAAATCCTTGCCAGTCACCAACCACTGCCCACCGAAAATGAAGCGCCTGACCAAACAGGAAATGGTTCTGGAAATATACGACCGCGAAGCGATGGGCGAAGTCACTGCGGAGGAAATCGCCATCATCAATCAGGCCCTGGTTGAAGAATACGGCGAAGGCGGCGCGATGCAGCCAGCGGAAATCGCTCGCATCCTGAACGAAGAAGAATTACCGGTTCGCTTCGATCAAATTTTCAGAATGGCGTCGCCGACGGAAAAGTACGAATCGTTATTTCGAGAATTGACAACTTGCGGCTCGCTGGCAGAAGGCGAAGCGATTTTGTGGCGGTTGGACAAGCTGTATAGAGAGTTTGAGCAGGCAGGAGACAAGACCGGAGTCCGGTTTGCGAAAGCGGCAGCTTTACAATTGAAACGGCAAACCGCTGCGCTTTCCGAATCTTCAAAAGCCACCGAACTGTTGCGAATCGAAATGGGGGAGGTCGCACAGTGGGTGACAATTTGGTTGCAAGCGCCGGACGTGTTTGCCCAGTGGCTTGAGCTGCGAAAAGCGACAGCGGCGTATAAAGCTATGATTGCGATGAAAACTTCGGGGCTGGCTTAAAAGCCACCCAGGCAAAACGGGGTAAATAACAAGGAGCGGGCCATCAACGAGCCTGGTGCCTTAGCTCCCGGATGGCCCGCCCTGGCCCCTAGCTATTCTTTGCTAGGCATAAACACAACATTCCTAATTGCCGGGTTCTTCCAAATATTTCAGCCGTAAATTCAACAAACTGAGCAATTTTAATATTTGCGCCTACTTTCTGTGACAATTGGCCGGGATTCGAGGAGTGTTTGTCACAGTTCAGTTCCGGTTTTACCTAATTTTTTGACGATGGCATTGGTCAGGTCAGGTTCTTCGACACCATAAATGTGGTGATAGCCTTCTTGGTCTAATCTTGAAAGGGCAGCCGCCAATTCTTGCTGGTGAAGTTCCAGCACTTGCGGACTGACTTGGCGTTCGGAGCGAGACTGGTTGTGCGTCAGGCAGATTTCCAGCGGAACTCGAAAGATGATGGCCACGATTGGGATTTGATGAGCGCGCGCCATTCGGAGCAGAGGACGCCGAGCGCGAAACTGTAAGTTCGTGGCGTCAATCACCGTCAATCGTCGTTGCTGCAATCGCAACCGTGCAATGTGGTGCAACAAGCCAAACGCTTCGGCGTTGACGGTTTGATTGCTTTCGTCATCGCAGATCATCGCCCGGCAACGGTCAGAAGAAATAATTTCGGCCGGCAGAAAGTGGCGAGCGGCGAATGTGGATTTGCCCGCGCCGGACGAACCGATTAGCAAAACCAACGACGGGTCTGAAATTTCAATATCCAGCAAGGTTTCCGAAGCCTCATTTTCAGCAGCCTTATTGTTTTCTGTCTACTCCAATTTGCACGCTTGCACTGTTTCCTGACTCAGAATTTCGAGTTGAGTAGAGAGCTACAATGACATCATCCATCATCATGTACTCAGCTTGTTTGGGGATAGTCACTCTTACTTTTATTTCACGGCTTTCATCTTTGGCCAGTTTGATCTTTTGCGGTTGAAGCTCGCCAATGTAATTCAGTGTATCAGTAACGCTGAGTTCAAACTCACCGCTTTCTCCGAAATTGACAATCTTGAATATCAGTTCGACCGATTGGCCAGGCTTTATGATTTCCGGGTTCGGGGCAATGATCTGAATGACTTGCGGAAAAACGACTTGAGGGTGAAGGCGCTGAAAAAGCTCGCCTTTGCTATTAACCCCAGTGACATAAGCCAGAAATGGCGGCGCAGGCACTATTAACTTGGCAAAGAACTCTCTGCTGACAGGCATTTTCTGGTCAGGTGTTTCCTTAGCGCCAAGTTTCTGCAAAACACCGCCATCGAATTTTCTCAGGTCAAACTGTGCCGACTTAATTTGTTCGACTGAAGTTCTGGCAATTACAGCGCCGAGTTTGCCCTGTATTGGATCACTATTGGTTTTTGAGTAGCCTTCGTGGCCAGGGCTTCCCATCAATTCGACAAAATTGAAGTCCTCGAAATTCAGATTGCTTCGCCCCAAAACTCTCAGCGAAAGCCTGCTTCCCCCACTTACGATGAAAGTCCAGTTTCCTGGCTCTGGCCGATCAATGGCTGCCAGCACGCTTATCGAAAGCTTGTTGATTCGCACTCCGGCCTGGGATTCTTTCACTGTGGAACCATCGGGGCGTTTGATTGTCAGTTCTTTGGCACACGTCAGCATGACGTAAAGCCGTTCGACAGTTGAATCAACAGGGATGGGGTACTGTTTGTCAGCACCAGCCAGCGTGTCTTTGACGAACAACAGTTGAGCGAGGCCACCTCCCATCAGCTCAATGGAAATAGTGTCTTTCGGATAATCATCTACTGACTTGGGGAACACGAAACCGCCGGTTGCTTCGGCCACCCGGTCATAACTGGGATCAATCTGTGAACAATCTGTGATTGGCTTCGATTGGTTTTTTGATTGCGCCAAAATAGTTGGCGTCAGGTTGTGTTTGGGGGACAAACATAAAATGGTCAGCAAAGCTGTCGCAATTGAAAATGAAATGCTGAGTTTTAACATGCCTCTTGATCCTGCCTCGGCAGATGTTTCTGGGTAAATACTTTGGGGTAGCTGGGAAATTAAGACTGACCTCCAGCCTTGGACTGAGCCAGCACTGACGGGGCTTGCTTTTCATTTTCATCGGCCTTTTCATTCGGAGGATTGAATCCCGGATAGCTGATGCGGTCGTGATACACATTGGTCAGGGTTTGAATCAGAGTTTCACGGATGATGGTCAGTTCCCGCATCGTGACGTTGCTTTCGTCGAGTTGTCCGTCGGAAACAATCGTGTCGGCGATTTTTTTGACGATGGCCCGGATATTTTCCGGCGTCTGGTCATCCAGCGAACGAACGGCGGCTTCAGCGCCATCGGCCAGCATCAAAATGACAGCTTCTCTGGTTTGAGGCTTCGGGCCGGGGTAGCGGAAATCTTCGATGTTGATGGTTTCGCCACGCGCTTCGGCCTGAGCTTTGGCCTTGTGATAAAAGTACGCTAGGACTCTGGTGCCGTGATGTTGCGGGATGAAATCAATGATCTGGGATGGCAGATTGGCTTCGCGAGCCATTGCGATGCCTTGGGTCACATGGCTAGTAATGATCCTGGCGCTGGAAATCGGCGGACGTGTGTCGTGTGGATTGGGGCCGCCATGCTGATTTTCAATGTACATATTTGGCGCGGACAGTTTTCCTATGTCGTGGTAGAGACAGCCGGTTCGCGCCAATAACGCGTTTGCTCCAATGGCCTTGGCTGCGGCTTCGGCCAGCACTGCGACCATGAACGAATGGTGGTTCGTTCCCGGAGTGCGAATGGCCAGTTGCTGCAACAGCGGGTTGTCAGCGTTCGACAATTCCATCAGCTTCAGGTCGGTCAAAATTTCAAAAGCCGATTCATAAACCGGGATGGCAAAACTGGCGGCTCCAGCGGTCAGCACCGCGCCAGCCAATCCTGCCAGGACTCCGCCCAAAGTCCGTTGCCAGCTCCAATCGTGTTCGGCAATCAACATCGCAGCCAATCCCATTAACACGTTGACGCATCCCACGGCTGAGCTGGCGATGATGATGGCGTTGCGAGTTCTGTAACGCTGTACGCTATAAATGGCAATGATTGCCCCGCCCAGCGCAAACGCGACAAACGCCATTCCGCTTGGAGCGGTGAACCCAACCAGAATTGCGCTCATCAATCCGGCAACCAAAGCCATCTGGCTGCCAATCAGCAACGAAATCACCAGAGCGCAAGCGGCAAATGGAATCGAGAACCCAAATTCAAAAATGCCGCCGAACTGCATGGCTTCCGGGCGCGTTCCTATTACCGAAGCTCCAAACATTCCCGCGCGAACGATGAAAGTTTGAATCATCAACGCCGAACTGGCCACCCAATACGCCGTGCGCGGCCCCAAACGCGAAGACTGGCTGGTGATGGCGGATTTGTACAACGCTAAAAACATCAAACACACCAACGCAAACAATCCCAACAGTCGTTTGGGATCTCGCTGAGCTATCTGGTAACTCCGAATGGTGTCAATCAGCGGAATTTTGTTTTCGGCGATCGGCTCGCCTGCGTGCAACAAAATCGGATTGTGGCCCGGATTCTGACTTCCCTGGCTAATGATGTATGCGCTGCGCGATTCAATTCTGGCAAGCAGGTCGGCAGGCATGACGATGTCAGTTTCGGCAATGTCGCCCACGTGATACTGCGGAACTACTGTCAGCGGAAAGTGTGATGCGAAAAGCGTAGTCAGCACCGCAAATGTAAACGAAGCAATGACGAAACGGGTTTTTTGTGGAATCCGGCGATACTGAGTGGAAATTCGCTGCGCCGCAGATTGCGGAAATCGCTGCACGCGCATCAACCAGGAAAGTTGATTCTTCTTTTTCATTGTTATATCGGCGCTGTTTGCCGGGAAGTCAAAAGCCTCAGCGCTTCCAAGAAGGCGCGGATTATAGCACCGAGATGCGCGCCTAAAGCAAGGCCGCATTGCGCGTTGATTGCCTGCACTCACAAGAAGTTGCTACCTCCCGGGCAAGTCATTGAGTTGCGCCAACTCAGCGCCAGCGTGTTTGAATCCGGCGATTCCAGTTTTACGCGCCTGACACTTGAAACTTCGGGGTACCTGACGGTCAGGACGACGGATGGCACTCAATTCAAATATCAAAGCCCGACGGAGTGCATCGAAATCAAAGACCGCAACGGCAATTTGATCAGCATCACCTACAACGGATACAGCCAGATTGACACCATCACCGACACGCTGGGGCGAGTCTTTAAGTTCAACTATAGTGCGTATCAAACGCTGGAATCCATCACGCTTGGCGTAGGCTTCACTCCGCGATTGATCGCACAGTTTAGCTATGTGGAAAATACGCTTTATACAAACTTTTCCGGGCTGAGCCTTTATAACATTTCAAACGGGATGACTTATCCGGTGCTATCTCAGGTTTACCTGCAAAAAGACAACTCGACTTACATCTTCGAGCCGAGCACTTACGGGCAGGTTTACGAAATTCGCCACGTTCCCGGTGGTTTGGAAAGATCAAAAATCCGTTACAACCTGCCGCTGACAGCGGCGAACTTTCCAGCGCAAACCGATTGCCCGCGATTTACCCAGCGCACCGACACGGCTTATGAATGGAATACCGCCGGCGTCAACACGCTGTTTCAAATCGCTCCGATCAGCACTGCGGTTGGGGCGGACATTTGCGGGCAAGTGACTGCGCCGGATGGAACCATTTACAAGGAATTTGCCAGGGGCGCTGGCTGGCAAAAAGGCCTGGTCAAAGAAACGCAAACATTGACGGGCAACGGTCTGCAAAAGAAAACCCAGGTTACCTGGGATCAGGATGTGTACACTTCGTAC
>ERZ650309.701-NODE-701-length-16123-cov-5.054643_pt1 | contig 16123 bp, 18 predicted proteins | sample MGYA00376245_ERZ650309 | MGnify/ENA primary metagenome ERZ650309 (study PRJEB26733, sample SAMN07839294) | wastewater metagenome | biome: urban; feature: wastewater treatment plant; material: waste water | place: USA: North Carolina | collected 2016-04-26 ...
CTACCATTTGTTGCGATTGAATTTATCTCAATAGCCATTTTGCAATCGTCCTCAAGGCGCGTGACCGGAGCAGAGGTGAATCCGGCCAAGATACTGTTTGAGTTACAAGCTTAATCTAAAGCTTCCAGCTTAAGTTTTATGAGACGACAAACGGCGGCGAGGGACTACACGTCCCCCGCCGCGCGATGCACAGTTTGTTTTTGAAAAAATGTATTTGAAGTTTGCCGATGTTCGATCCCGCAAGGATAATACGCAAGACTGCCAACGCTGTCAAAGCAAGGAGCCACATTCACCACTCAACGGATAATGACTCAGAATCAGGCAAGAGCTAATACCTGCTGAGATCAAAGGTCTAGTCCCGCTCCTCGCCTCAGCTTTTCGGCATAACTGCCGACGGCAAACCAAAATCAATTTCAAAAATAATGCAAAGTCTGAAAAAATCCAAAATTGTAACCAACTGAAATTTTTCCAGACTTTGCAGAGGTGTTGGGCTATTTAAGCCTTACTTCAATTCAACCGAAGCACCCGCATCGGTCAAAGTCTTCTTCATCTTCTCGGCATCATCCTTGCTGACGCCTTCTTTGACGGTCTTCGGAGCGCCATCAACCAATTCCTTGGCTTCTTTCAAGCCGAGGCCAGTCAATTCGCGGACGACTTTGATCACGTTGATCTTGTTCGCGCCTGCGCCAGTCAAAACCACTTCAAAGGAATCTTTTTCTTCATCAGTCGGAGCTGCGGCGGCGGCGCCAGCAGGAGCTGCTGCAACAGCCGCCGCAGCAGCTGAAACGCCAAATTTCTCTTCGAGAGCCTTCACGAGCTCAGAAGCTTCAAGCAGGGTGAGACCCGCAACTTGTTCAACAATGCCATTGATATCAGCCATGATATTTACTAATCCTCCAAAAAATTTCTGCCCGGTTACTCAATCACTCAGGGCAGAACTGAAATGTGGTTGACTCTTACGTCGCTGAATTCACTGCGCGACGTTACCAGCAACTGACTCCGGGCATCACTCCTTTGTGAGCTTCTGGTGACGAGCGATCGGACACTGACAGGCACCCGATCAAAAATGCGATTTCAAAAAAATCTCTTTCAAAACACTCTCAAACTCTGAAGATGAGAATGTCGTTCGCTCGTTACGCCGCTTCTTTTTTGTCAGCGATCTGTTTGACAACAACAGCAAGATTGCGCGGAACAGCGTTGATAACTGTAGCCAAGCGTTGAGCTGGCGCATTCAGCAAGAACATCAGCTTGCTGACCAATTCTTCCTTGGACGGCAGGGAGGCCAGAGCATCAACGTCTTTCACGTTGATGGCACGCCCATCAACAACGGCCGCCTTGAAGGTAAGATGTGGGTTTTCTTTGGCAAACTTGCTCAGCACTTTGGCCAAACCGACAGGATCGTTTGGGCTGTATGCTAGCCCCGTCATGCCTTTGAAATGATCTTTCAAGGATTCAAGCGGGGTATCTTCAACCGCAAGACGGCCAATCGTGTTTTTGACCACACGGTAATTAAGCTGCGCTGCTTCCAATGCCCGGCGCAGTTCGCCGTCTTTCTCAACAGTCAACCCCTGGAAGCTGACCATCAGCGCGTGACCGGTATTGCTAAATTCTTCTTTGAGTGCTGCGAGGTCTAATTGTTTTTGCTCTCTCGTTTTCATTACTCAATCTCCAAGTTCAATGGAATTCTTTGCGTGGAAGGGACGCGGTTAAGCTCCGACTGAGTTCGGGTCAACCAGAATTCCGGGACCCATTGTCGAAGCAACGTTCACCTTCTTGACGTATTTGCCTTTCGCCGTCGCAGGCTTTGCTTTAAGCACGGCGTCAATCAGCGATTTGGCGTTTTCAGTGATCTTGTCGGCTGCAAATGAAACCTTGCCGACAGGAACGTGAATTACTCCGGTCTTGTCAACGCGGAATTCCACTTTACCTGCTTTGGTTTCTTTGACTGCGTTGGCGACATCTTGGGTCACCGTTCCGGTTTTCGGATTCGGCATCAAACCACGCGGGCCAAGAACCTTACCGAGCGTACCAACCGAGCGCATCATATCCGGCGTCGCAATCAACGCGTCAAAATCCAGATAACCGCCTTTGATCTTATCAACCAGATCATCGCCTCCGACTTCATCTGCGCCAGCTTCCTGAGCTTCGCGCTGTTTTTCCGGTGAACCGGCGATGACGGCGACTTTCTTCGATTTACCGAGGCCGTTCGGGAGCACAATTGTTCCGCGCACCATTTGATCTGCTTTGCGCGGGTCAACGCCCAGCACCATCGTTACCTCAACGGTTTCGTCGAACTTTGCAGGTTTGATTTTTTTGCAAAGCGCGATGGCGTCGGACAATAGATAGAGTTTACCCACCTCAACTTGGGCGAGCGCAGCCTTAAACTTTTTTCCTGCCATGATTGTTTCCTTTCAGGTGTTAGCGTGGGCATAAGGAATCCGGTGCTTACCGGTTATGACCACTCCCTCTTAGGATTGCGGTTTTCAGATTGTGGATAACGTTTTGTGGAACAGTTGCTCCGCAATTCGCTATCCGCAATCCGCAATCTGAAGATTATTTGATATCCAGTCCCAAACTTTTAGCCGTGCCTTCGATTGTGCGAACGGCGGCTTCCAGATTTGTTGTGTTTAGATCGGGCATTTTCAATTTCGCTATTTCTTCGAGCTGAGCGCGAGTAATTGAGCCGACCTTTTCGCGATTAGGCTTGCCAGAACCTTTATCCAGCTTGATTTCCTTCTTGATCAAGTCGGCAGCTGGAGGGGTTTTGGTGATAAAGGTGAATGAGCGATCCGCATAGACCGTGATGACAACGGGAATCTTGATGTCTCCCAGGCTTGAGGTCTTTGCGTTGAATTGTTTGCAGAACTCCATAATGTTCACGCCCTGCGGACCCAGCGCCGTTCCAATTGGCGGGGCAGGGTTCGCCTTGCCGGCGGGAACCTGGAGCTTAATCATTGCTGTAACTTTTTTTGCCATAATGATGATTGGTTATGATCGGACGCCGAAGCGGCCTCCCAATTACTGTTAATTCAAATACTTGTTAGCTTTCTTCAGAGAAAGAAACTTTTTCGACTTCAAGGAAACCAAGTTCAACTGGGGTTGCCCGGCCAAAGATTGTGACGCTGACTTTGAGCATGTTCTTGTCTGCGTTTACTTCTTCAACCGTACCAGTGAAGCTGGTGAAAGGACCGTGATTGATCCGAACGATTTCGCCTCGTTCGAATGTAAATTTCGGTTTGGGCTTTTCTGCCGCAGTCTCAACGTGGTGAACAATCTGATCCACTTCGTCCTGACTTAACGGCGTTGGTTTTTGCCCCCCAACAAAACTTGTGACTTTCGGCGTACTTTTGATCAGATGCCAAGCGCGGTCGGAAATCTCGGCCTTGTCATTGCATTCGATCTCAACAAGAACATAGCCTGGGAAAAACATCCTTGTGCTTTCAACGCGTTTGGAGCCTTTCATCTCGACGACGGTCTCGGTTGGGATCAATACCTGGGTAATTTCCTCGCCCATATCGAACGCTTGAATTCGCGAATTCAGACTATCGCGTACTTTGCGCTCATATCCCGAGTAGGTGTGAATGATGAACCATTGCTTCGCCATATTTTGCGGAAGTCTCCGAATGTTTGACCGACAAAATCAGGGATGGTTATTCTAAAAAATCTTGCTAACCACCCATTCAACGCCTTTGATTAAGTAAGTGAAGGCGATGTCGGCAGCAAACAGGTAAAAAGCAAAGAAAAAGACCGCAATTACAACGATGATAGTTGTGTTTACGACTTCAGGGCGCGTCGGCCAGGAAACCTGTTTCATTTCCCGAACGACGTCTTGCCAGAATTGGCGGACGCTGGCCAGCCAATTTGCCGGCTTGGCGACCAATGATTGATCATTTGACTCTTCTGTCATCGCCGCGGCTCCTTCGCGCGTACTCGATGTTGCCATTATTCTCTCACCTCTGTGTCGGTGGACTCGTTTAAAGCAACGCTCGAAAACTTGATAAAGCGTTGTAAAAACTGGCAGGGGTATCAGGATTCGAACCCGAACTTTAGGTTTTGGAGACCCACGTGCTAACCGTTAACACTATACCCCTGAATAAAAAGACCGATTACGATTAAGTGTTACTTGGTTTCGCGGTGTACCGAATGCTTGCGGCATTTGCGGCAAAACTTTTTAAACTCAAGACGCTGAGTCGTAGTTTTCTTGTTCTTCGTTTTGAAGTAATTGCGATCCTTGCACTCGGTACATTGAAAAACGATTTTGTCACGCATAACAGTTCTCTTCGAAAAGTCGAAGGAGATGATTCCTTCGGGTAATCAGTTAGGACTATTTCTTACTCAATAATGTCGGAGACGGTGCCAGCGCCGACTGTGCGTCCGCCTTCGCGGATGGCAAAGCGCAAGCCTTTTTCCATTGCGATTGGAGCAATCAGCTCGATTTCCATCGCAATGTTGTCTCCCGGCATGATCATTTCCGTTCCTTCCGGCAGTTTCGCGACTCCTGTCACGTCCGTCGTCCGGAAGTAGAACTGCGGGCGGTAGCCTGTGAAAAACGGCGTGTGCCGTCCACCTTCTTCCTTCGTCAGGATGTAGGCTTCTGCTTTGAATTTCGTGTGCGGTTTGATCGAACCTGGCTTCGCAATCACCTGGCCGCGCTCAATCTCTTTCCGATCCACGCCGCGCAGCAGCAACCCCACGTTGTCACCTGCCTGGCCTTCGTCCAGCAGCTTCTTGAACATTTCCACGCCCGTCACCACCGTGTCGCGCGTCGGACGAATCCCGATGATTTCCACCTTTTCGTTGACCTTAACGATGCCGCGTTCGATACGTCCCGTCGCCACCGTGCCGCGTCCCTGAATCGTGAAAATGTCTTCCACGGGCATCAGGAAGGGTTGATCCACCGCGCGAGCCGGCGTCGGGATGTAGCTGTCCACCGCTGCCATCAACTCATCAATCTTGCTTTCCCAGTCGCCTTCGCCGTTCAGCGCGTTCAACGCCGAGCCGCGAATGATCGGAATTTCATCGCCCGGAAAGTCGTATTTCGAAAGCAATTCGCGCACTTCCAACTCGACCAGATCGAGCAATTCGGCGTCGTCCACTGCGTCCACTTTGTTCATGAACACGACCATCGCCGGAACGCCTACCTGACGAGCCAGCAGAATGTGCTCGCGCGTTTGCGGCATCGGGCCGTCGGTCGCTGCCACCACCAGGATTGCGCCGTCCATCTGGGCTGCCCCGGTGATCATGTTCTTGACGTAGTCGGCGTGTCCCGGGCAGTCCACGTGCGCATAGTGACGATTCGGTGTTTCGTACTCAACGTGAGCGGTCGCGATTGTGATTCCGCGTGCCTTCTCTTCCGGAGCGTTATCAATCGAATCGAAGCTGCGGAACGTGATCTTCGGATTATGCTTCGCCAGCGTCTTGGTGATCGCGGCCGTCAAAGTCGTCTTGCCATGGTCAACGTGACCAATTGTCCCGACGTTGACGTGTGGCTTACTTCGGTCAAATTTCTCTTTCGCCATAATTATCGCTCCTAGAGTTTCAGTGAGTTGAAATTTGAATGTAGTGCGCGGAATCGCTTCCGCTGAAATCAACCGCGCTCACATCGTCGCGGTATCGAAAAACTATTTGGCGGCTCCTTGAACCTTGGCAATCACTTCTTCGCTGACGCTCTTCGGAGCTTCTTCATAACGATGGAAGTGCATTGTCGAAGCGGCACGCCCCTGCGACATTGAACGCAAATCGGTTTCATAACCGAACATTTCAGCCAAGGGAACCATCGCTGTAATGATCTGCGTGCCCGGGCGCGAAGCCATTCCTTCAATTCGTCCACGGCGTGAATTGAGATCGCCCGTGACGCTGCCCATATAATCTTCAGGTGTCACGACTTCGACCTTCATCACAGGTTCCAGCAGAACAGGTTTGGCTTTTCTGGCAGCTTCCTTGAAAGCAATCGAACCGGCAATCTTGAAGGCCATTTCGGACGAATCCACTTCGTGGTAACTGCCGAAGGTCAAGGTGACTTTGATGTCTACCAATTCGTAACCGGCCAAAACGCCGCCTTCCAGAGCTTCGCGGACACCTTTTTCAACCGCCGGAATGTATTCTTTCGGAATAACACCGCCGACGATTTTGTTAACGAACTCGAAACCGGCACCTGCTTCATTCGGTTCGATTTCCAGAACAACGTGTCCGTACTGACCGCGACCACCCGTCTGACGAGAGTACTTCTCTTCGGCTTTCGCAGCCTGTTTGATGGTTTCGCGGTAAGCGACTTGCGGCTTGCCGACATTGGCTTCGACGCCGTATTCACGCTTCAGACGATCCACAATAATTTCCAGGTGGAGCTCGCCCATTCCGGAAATGATGGTCTGGTTGGTTTCCTGATCGGTAGTTACGCGGAACGAAGGATCTTCCTGAGCAAGTTTGCCCATCGCAATGCCGAGCTTTTCCTGATCCTGGCGGGTCTTCGGCTCAATCGCGAGCGAAATGACCGGCGTCGGGAATTCCATCTCTTCCAGAATCACCGGATTCGATTCAACGCAAATCGTGTCGCCAGTCGTCACCTGTTTCAGACCAGCCACGGCCACGATTTCACCTGCGTAGGCTTCTTCCACATCTTCGCGCTTGTTAGCGTGCATTTTCATGATGCGGCCAACACGTTCTTTATTGTCTTTGGTGGAATTCAGGACGTACGAACCGGATTTCAGTGTGCCCGAATAGATGCGCACAAAGGAAAGCTGGCCCACGTGCTTGTCGGCCATAATCTTGAAGACCAACGCTGAAAACGGAGCTTTGTCATCCGCTGGACGCTCGACTTCTTCGCCTTTCAGCGTTACCCCGGTAACCGCTTTAATATCAATTGGCGACGGCATGTAATCAATCACAGCATCCAGCAGCGGCTGAACACCTTTGTTTTTGAACGCCGTACCACAAACAACCGGAACAAGCTTCAATGCGATGCAACCACGGCGCAGAGCAGCACGAATCTCTTCATTGCTGATGGCTTCGCCTTCCAGATACTTCATGGCGATTTCGTCATCCGCATCGGCAATGGATTCGACCATCTTATCGTGAGCCGCCTTCGCAGCATCAACCAAATTCGCAGGAATCTCTTCCGTGGAGTAATTCGCCCCCATCTTGTCGTCTTTCCAGTAGAGGGCTTTCATTTCAATCAGATCAACGAGTCCTGCAAACTGATCTTCGGCTCCAATCGGCATTTGAACGCAAACCGGATTTGCCGCCAGGCGAGTGCGAATCGTGTCAACCGCGTGATCGAAATCCGCGCCCGGACGATCCATTTTGTTGATGAAGGCGATACGCGGAACATTGTATTTGTCGGCTTGCCGCCAAACGGTTTCAGACTGTGGCTGAACACCAGCGACTGCGTCGAAAACCGCTACCGCGCCGTCAAGAACGCGCAAACTGCGCTCAACTTCGATCGTGAAATCCACGTGGCCTGGTGTATCAATGATATTGATCCGATACTCGTCACCGTTCCGCTTCCAGAAACATGTCGTCGCAGCGGAAGTAATGGTGATTCCGCGCTCCTGTTCTTGCTCCATCCAGTCCATCGTGGCAGTGCCTTCGTGGACTTCGCCGATTTTGTAAGAGACGCCTGTATAAAACAGAATACGCTCGGTCGTCGTCGTCTTACCGGCGTCAATGTGCGCCATAATCCCAATGTTGCGGAACCGATTTAACGGTGCTTGTCTAGCCATAAAACCCTACCTACTGCTTAAAGCCTCGCTTAAATTAAGCCCGGCTTGAATCCTTCTTCCTGCTGCCAGCTTGACTCGCTGATCTATAAATTTAGAAACGGTAATGCGCGAACGCCTTGTTGGCTTCAGCCATACGATGAACGTCTTCGCGCTTCTTGATGGCATTGCCTTTGGCAGACGAGGCATCCAGAATTTCGGCTGCCAGACGATCTACCATCGTCTTTTCCCCTCTGTCACGGGCATAACCAACCAACCAGCGCATCGCCAAAGCCGTGCGGCGGCTGGCGCTGACTTCGACAGGAACCTGATAGTTCGCACCGCCGACGCGCTTGGACTTGACTTCGACCTTCGGCTGCAAATTTTCAATCGCCTTCTTGAAAATTTTCAGAGGATCTTCCTGCGATTTGTCTTTGATCTTGTCCAGGGCCTTGTAAAGAATGCCTTCAGCAACAGCCTTTTTACCGTCCCACATCATGACGTTGATAAACTTTGCGACCAGTGGGCTGTTGTAAACCGGATCGGGCAATATTTCGCGCTTGGGAACTTCTCTTCTTCTTGGCATAACAGTTACCTTGAATCTCAGCTTTCATAACTGAAGCTTGAAATTACTTTTTGCCTCCCTTCTTAACTGGGGCGGCGGCTCCTTCTTTCGGACGCTTGGCGCCGTATTTCGAGCGACCTTGCTTACGATTGGCAACGCCTGCGGAATCCAACGTGCCACGAACGATGTGGTAGCGCACACCCGGCAAATCCTTCACACGTCCACCGCGCACAAGCACAATGGAGTGTTCCTGCAAGTTGTGACCAATACCCGGAATGTACGAGGTCACTTCGATGCTGTTCGTCAAACGCACACGCGCAATTTTACGAAGAGCCGAATTGGGCTTCTTTGGCGTTTGGGTTTTCACTTGAACACACACACCGCGACGTTGCGGACAGGATTGCAGCGCGGGGCTAGAGGTTTTGTACTTAACCTGCTTGCGTCCTTTGCGAACTAATTGACTAATCGTAGGCATAATTATTCGTCACTCAACTGCTCAAATCTCTTAGAAGAAGCTCCCAAGACCACAAAAGGCCAACCCCTCTTCAAGAGAGCAGAATCCTATTCAGAGTTAAATGTGCCAAGCACAAATGATTTATTGGGAAGTCCGCGAAAGTTGTGCAGATAGTGGCGTCCCAATCCGCCGAGTTTTTCTGTGGCGTCATTTTTTTAAGATGACTGCGACGCTTGGCCGCATTTCAGAAAATCCTTGTGAAAAGGATTAGTACGCCACAATAGGTTCTCAATAAGATTCTTCGAGGATGACTTAGCTTTTGAAGATGTGTCTTTCCCGCTGAATCCGGCAGCGTCTCTGCACTTCAGACCCGCAAACGCTGCACAGGTTGCGAAGACTTGGCTTCGCAAAGCACGGGAATATAGGGGTCGTGGGTTGGCTTGTCAAGAGGGTGGTGGGTCGGAAGGGAAAATTTCTAAATTTTCTTTTGCCGGACTTCAGGCATATGCAAAAAATGAGAAGCCCGCATCGGCAGATCGTTTACTTTGATCGCTGGTGCGGGCTTTTCACATCCATCTTCCTGAACGCAGGTTACTTATTGATCGTATTCCGGAGTTCGTCACGAAGCTTTTCTATCTCGCTGAGCTTGTCTTGAATCCCCTGAAATAAGGCAGCTTGCGCTTTGATCCCTTCATCAATCAAAAACGCAGCGGCATCTGCTCTGCCTTTGAAAATTCCAGCCGAAACCAGAGTGTCAACCGAATCCGACGAGCTTTCACTCAACCGAATAAGCACTGTGGTGTCTCGAACATTCATCGCCCGTTCAACCGCCTTATTGACTGTTTCCGGCACGCGATTGAAAAGGTCCCGAAGCGTCGAGGTAATGTCATCCAGGGTTTCGCCGGCGCGACTGGCAACCGTCTGTGGAGCCAGTTGCTGATTCATCTCTTTTTGTTGACCATCACTCTGATTTTCGTTCATTTTCTCTCCTTAAAGTTTGAACCGAATTGCGAGGGTGCCCAGCCTACTCCGCAGGCAGCTTGGCCTCGATTTTGGTAAATTCAAGTCCGTAAGCCAGAAATGCAAATGGCAATCGGACGAGCGATTCATTATAAGCGTCAACCGTCTGTACGTAATTTTTGCGAGCCGCGTTCGTAGCATTCACTGCACTTTTGAATTCTTCGTTCAGCCGCAAATAAGCATCATTTGCTTTCAGGTCGCTATAAGTATCCCCCAAGGAGTTAATCGGGTCAGTTTGCGCAGAAAGTTCGCTGCAGGCGCTCAAGATTTCTTCTGGTTTATTTTCTTTCACGGCCTGCGCCAAAGTATTCCGCGCGCTGAGCACCGGCTGCGCCAGTGCAATGTCCATTTTAATGACTGCCCTTGCTGTTTCGATAAGCTTGGTCGCCGCCTCTCCCTGTTTCGCAACGGAGGCCAAAAAGGTATTCCAACTTGCGACGGTCATTTGTTTTCGCTTGTTTAATTCAGACTGAACGAACGGGAAAAGCCTTTCGATGGGGTAAAACTTCCGTCCTTCTTCAAATTCAATCCAGGTCCACTTTTCGCCTGTTTCCGGCGGAGCGAACAGCAATCGGCTGGACCGATTTGTATATGCTGCGCTGGATGGCGTCCGCTCTTTGACAGTGACTTCCGCTTTTCCGTCGGGGCGATACGCGATGCCAGTCACTTCAATCACCCCATCCACTTCGGCGGTAATAGCACTGACCGGAGATTCATTTTTGGAGTTGATCAGTCGCGCAATACTGAAAAACACTTCATCGCGTTTGAGCTGCTTGCCCGGACTTGTTGGAGAAGTGGTTTGAGCGGCTGGCGGCGCGGTTTGTCTTGCCTGTGCCATCGCTGACAAACCGGTTAGCGATAAAAACACGGCTAAAATAATGATTGAAGATGTCCCTCGTCTTCGCATTGATACTCCTTTCAGAAAGTCAGAGGTATTTCTGCAACAGAAAACCTCTGACTGGCGGTTGGATGTTTACAAATCTTCGATCTTCAATTTTGAATCGGCATTCTTCCAAGCCGCTTCAAATTCCCTTCGAACTTTTTGCGCTTCCTGAAGTTTATTCTGTTTTTTCAAGCTTTCGGCCAATCCGAATAATGATCGGCCATTGTGGGGGTTATCTTCCAAATCTTTGCGAAAAACTTTTTCGGCATCTGCAGCATTGCCCGCCAGCAGCAAAGCCGCCCCCAACGATTCGCGTGTCGGGTAATACCAGCCGGGCGGTTCGTCATAATTCAAATCATCATGCGCCGCGACGGCCTTGCGCCAATGTTCGACCGCCTGTTTGTAATTTCCCTTCGCAGCCGCGATCCGCGCGTCCAATGATGGTTCAGCGATTTTCAAAACACTGGCTGCAGTATTCAAGCCGAAAGGCGTTTCGCCCGGCATTGCTTTGGCTAAATTGGCCAAAACGGTTCGCTCCTGCTCTGCTTCCGATACTCGTCCTTTTCCAGCCAAAGCCACGCCACGCGCATAATGCCACAAAGCGCGCGTGATCGGCATCTCCGCCGAAGGCTCGGAGGTTTTCAAAATTTCATCCCAACGACCGAATCGCAATTGAACAAACGACACGCTTGGCAAAAATCCTTCGAGCATGGGCATGTCTTTAATGTGCCCACGAACATTGTCGGCCAATCTGGCGGCAGATTCGACCGCTTTCGAATAATTCCCCGCACGATTATAGGATTCCACCAAAAAGTGTAGATTGTGGCTGTAATACATCGCCGGGTACATGCCCGTCACGCCCATGCGCTTGATGTAGTCCAAATCAACTTTGGCGGCGTCTTCGTTCGCCTTGGCTGCAGCTTCGTAATCTCCCGTGCGAATGTAAATGTGCGAAGGCATGTGAACCAAATGCCCTGCGGCTGGAGCCAAATTCCCCAACTTGCCAGCGCTCGGCAAAGCCCGTCCAGGATTTTTTGAGGCCTCAACTGCATGAATATAAAGATGGTTCGCGCCGATATGATTTGGCTGCCGCTTGATGGCGTCCTCTAAAGTCGAAACAATTTCGGTCGTAAATTCTGCCGGTTTTCCATCCTTGCCCCACAATTGCCACGGAGTCAGATTCATCAAACTATCGGCATACAGCACAGCCGCATCTACGTCGTCCGGATATTTTTGGTGAAGCGCCGCCATCGCGTTTTTGTAATTGATCGCGCATTGCTTCAAATCAGTCTTGAGCTGAAAGCGTTTGGCCAACGCTTCGATATAACCGCGTTCATTCGCGGACACATTTGCTGAAAGCTCTATGGCTTTTTCCAAAGCCATATCCGCCGCCAACAACCGGGACGGATCAATTTGGGCTTCGTTGTAATTTGGCCCGACTGCCAGCGCAATCCCCCAGTACGCCATCGCCATTTTTGGATCAAGCTGTGCTGCTCGCTCAAAGGAACGTTTCGCCTCTTCGTGGTTAAACCCGTAAATCAGCGCAAGGCCTTGATTGAAAAATCTTTGGGCTTCGGCGTTTGTAGTCGTCACTGGGTGGCTTAGATCGCTTAAGCCCAGCATTAATTTTGCAGGTTCCGAGGATGAAGCGCGATGTTCATGCTGGCCAAGTGCCGAAGCAGTCGCCAAGCCAAGCACGGCGAACAACAGCAAAATTCGTTTCAGCTCGCTTTTGATCATGTTCATAGATTTCCCCTCCAGAAAATTGCGGACTTGAATTTCCGCCGAATTGATACGTCAGGAAAATACCAATTGGATGGAAGGCTTGTACTGAATCCAGGTTGAAATCGTTCTCAAATTTTCTTCAAATGCGGTTCTGTTTCTGACACAGATGGTTGCAAGCACCTAAAGTCAGGCTCAATAATGCAGCATCAAATACACAACTTCCAAAAGGAACTATCAAAATGGCAAATCGAACAGCAGTTATCGAAACCAGTAAAGGCACCATCAAGTTTACTCTTAACGAAGACTTGGCACCGATTACAACCGCCAACTTTATTGAATTGGCTGAGAAGAATTTTTACGACGGATTGAAGTTTCATCGCTACGAACCCGGGTTTGTTATCCAGGGCGGCTGTCCATACGGCACGGGAACGGGCAGTTCGGACAAAAAGATTCCGCTCGAAGTCACGCCCAACCTGAAACATGGCGAAGCAGGTGCTGTGGCAATGGCACGATCCTCCGATCCGAACAGTGCCAGTTGCCAATTTTATATCACACTGGGACAGGCAGCGTTTCTGGATGGCAATTACGCTGTTTTTGGCCGAGTCACGGAAGGGTTGGACGTCGTCAAAACCATCCGCGCTGGTGATGTGATGAACAGTGTGACAATCGAAGGCTAAGCAACTTCCAGTCTGCGGTGGAATCTTTTTTGGATTCCACCGCTTCCAAACACTCTCAGCTAAAAATCTAAGGTTTAGCCACCCCGAAATCGAACGAAGTTAGCCGCGACCTGCCAAATATCGAACCCCTGAGCTTTATTCTGCTTGACCACAAAGCCTAACATTTGTCTGCATTTGTAAATAAATCTGCTCTATCAAAGCATTGTCACGTTCAGGGAGGAACAAGCATGTCATTCGAGAAAACAAAGTGGGTTTGGCAAGACGGCAAAATGCTACCGTTCGACGAGGCAAAAATTCATTCCACAGCCTTTGGGCTGCATTACGGCACGGGAATTTTTGAAGGCATTCGCTGCTACAACGGCAACATCTTTCGCCTGAAAGAGCATATGGATCGGTTTTACGCCTCGGCTGCGGTATACAACCTGACCATTGATTATTCGCCCGAAACCTTGAACGAAGCCATTTGCGAAACCATTCGTCGCAACGGGTTGCAGAATTGCTACATTCGCCCGACGGCCTATTCCGATGCGGGCAGCCTGGGCATTCGTGCGGTTGTTCCAACAGGACTCAACATTCTGACCTGGGAATGGGCAAGCGACTTTGCGGCCAAACAAGCCAACGGCATGCGTGTGACCGTGTCGCCGTACCGTAAATTCCACTCTTCGATGATTCCGACGACCGCCAAAGCGACCGGCAATTACCTGAACTCAATTCTGGCTGTTCGCGAAGCTGCCGCGCGCGGGTTCGACGAAGCCATCTTGCTGGACGTAAACGGCAATCTAGCCGAAGGCGCAGTCGAAAATATCTTCCTGATCAAAGACGGCAAAGTGCTGACCAACGACCAGAACTCTTCGATTTTGCTCGGCATCACACGCGATTCGGCGATCCAGATTGCTCGAAACCTGGGGTACGACGTTGAAGTTCGCGCTCTGAAGTTACACGAACTATTCAGCGCAGACGAAGTGTTTTTGACTGGAACCGCCATCGAAATCACGCCCGTCCGCGAAGTGGATGGAAAGGTGATTGGCAATGGCGCTCGCGGTCCGATCACCGAACAGATTCAAAAGACCTTTTTCGACATCGTTGCCGGAGGCAAACCGGAGTTTGAGCATTGGCTTTATCCGGTCGAACAGAAAGCAGTCGCTTCAATGGCATAACTGCCAACTTGTAGCAGCGACGGAGGGCACGGTTATGTCAACAGCAACCGCACCAATTATCGAAGACTTTCTAACTGCCGATCTTGGCGTTGAAGAGATCAGTTCGCTACCACTGGATCATCCCGGGGCGCACGATCCTGCGTATCGAACCCGACGGAATTACATTGCTGAATTGGCTCGACAATACCGTCACGATCCCAATCACGCCATCCCCGAAGTCGCCTACACCAAAGAAGAAACTGCAGTTTGGCGGCACGTCAGCCGCAAACTGGAACAGGCTCACGCGCGTCGCGCCTGTTCTCTGTACCTGGACGCCAAACAGCGGTTGGGAATTTCCGCGTTTCGCATCCCGCAACTTGGCGAGTTAAGCACCAAACTGACGGAGGCTTCCGGCTTTCGGCTGGCTCCGATTGAAGGCCTGGTGGAAACCCGCGCGTTTTTGAGCTGGCTGGGCAAACGAACGATGCTTTCGACGCAGTACATTCGTCATCATTCGCGCCCCGATTACACGCCGGAACCTGACGTCGTCCACGAAGCCATCGGCCACATTCCGATGTTCACCGTGCCCGATTTCGCAGACTTTTCGGAATTCATCGGCAAAGGCGCAGTCGTCGCCACAGACGAACAACTGGAACAGCTTGGGCGTTTGTATTGGTTCACGGTCGAATTCGGTTTGATCGAAGAAGCGGGCGAAATCAAAGCCTTCGGCGCGGGGCTGCTGTCATCGTTCAGCGAACTGGAGCACGCTTTCACCGACGAAGTTGAACGCCGCCCGTTCAAGCTGGAAGAAGTCATCCACACGAAGTTTGATTATTCCGACATGCAACCGCTGTTGTTCGTGATTCCGTCGTACGCGTACCTGAAAGAAGTCACGCGAAAATTCATCCGCAGCTTCGACAAAACCGGCGACCTCGCCGTCGCTCCGGTCGGCGTGCCGAAAGCGGTTTGGTAAGAAAGTTTGGGATGAAATGGCTGTTGTGCCAAAATTGTTATTGGAGGCGAACAAATGACAACCATCACACTGGAAGTGCCGGATGAAATTTCCGAGCAAGTAAGCCGACACAAAGACCAACTGACAGAAATGTTTATCCGAAGCCTGCGGCAGCCGCCATTGGCGACAGAAGTTTATCGGTACATCCTTGATTTCATTGCCAACCGTCCGACGCCGGAACAGATTTCAGCGTTCGGCCCGACGCCGGAAATGATCGAACGTCGTAGAGCGTTGGTTGCAAAAGAGCGAACAAATGAAATCTCTCCACCGGAAAAGGCGGAGCTTGAGGAATACGACCGCATCGAACACTTGATGGTGATGATTAAAACCAGGAATCTTCCTTTTCTGACCGGTAAGCCATGAGCGAAACCTACATTTCAGCGGCGCTTCGTCGTCTGGTCACGGAACGCGCCTGGGAGCAATGTGAATACTGCCTGTTGTTGAGTGGCGTTTCATTCTATCCGCACGAAGTAGATCACATCATCGCAGAAAAACACGGCGGCCAGACCGAACCGGAGAATCTGTCTTACGCCTGTGCTCGTTGTAATCGCTTCAAAGGAACAGACCTTGGCTCGTTCGATCCGCTGACCGGTCAATTCGCTTTTCTGTTCAATCCCCGGACTCAGGAGTGGAGCGAGCATTTCACTTTTGAGGACGAGTTGATCGTTGGGTTGTCGGCAGAAGGGCGAACAACCATCAAGTTATTGCAAATGAACTCTGAAGAGCGTCTCGCCGAACGAAGTTGAGGTTTTGAAAAGTAGGAGAAGTAAAAATGAACAACAATCCACTGAAAATCAGACAAGTCCATCACATCGAAATGTACGTCGGCAATGCCAAGCAGGCCGATTATTACTACCGCAATGCTTTTGGTTTTGACCGCATTGCTTACACAGGCCTGGAAACCGGCAACCGCGAGCAGTGTTCGTACGCTTTACAGCAAGGGACATTCAAACTGCT
>ERZ650309.703-NODE-703-length-16107-cov-4.918951_pt1 | contig 16107 bp, 9 predicted proteins | sample MGYA00376245_ERZ650309 | MGnify/ENA primary metagenome ERZ650309 (study PRJEB26733, sample SAMN07839294) | wastewater metagenome | biome: urban; feature: wastewater treatment plant; material: waste water | place: USA: North Carolina | collected 2016-04-26 ...
AGATATTGAACATGCCTTTTTGTGCGTACTGGGTGCAGATTTCGACGACTTTCTTGCTGTCTTCGACCGAAGCTTTTTCGACACCTTCCAGTTTGATGTTGGCTTTGATGAATTCGACTGCACGGTAAGCGCCTGTGGTTACGGCTTGCGTGGAAGCGCCGGTGAACCAGTAAATGATCGCACCGCCGGTAATCAGTCCAAGCACAAATGGCGCGTGCAGCAGTGACAGGTTCTGGACGTTTTCCGTCAACCCGCTGGTTAAATTCATGATGATCGAAAAGATCATGGTTGTTGCGCCGACGACCGCCGTGCCGATCAACACGGGTTTGGCCGTCGCTTTGAACGTGTTGCCAGCGCCATCGTTTTCTTCCAACAAGTGTTTGGCGCGATCGAAATTCGCCGTCACCCCGAAATCTTTTTTGACTTCGGCTTCAATATTGGGAATCTGCTCGATCAGCGACAATTCGTAAACGGATTGCGCGTTGTCGGTCACCGGGCCGTAAGAATCCACAGCGATGGTGACAGGTCCCATTCCCAAAAATCCGAACGCAACCAGACCGAACGCGAACACCGCCGGAGCAGCCATCAATGCGCCCAAGCCCAATCCGCTGACGGCATAGGCGATGGCCATCAACGCCACAATGCTGACGCCCAGCCAGTATCCTGAAAAGTTACCTGCCACCAAACCGGACAGGATGTTCAGCGATGCGCCGCCTTCTTTGGACGAAGTAACGACTTCGCTGACATGTCGCGATTCGGTGGAAGTGAAGACTTTGACCAGTTCCGGAATGATTGCACCTGCTGCCGTTCCGCAAGAAATGATCGCCGAAAGTTTCCACCACAAGGTGCTGTCACCGGCCAACTCTGGAATCATCAGTTTCGATACCACAAACGTCAGAATGATCGAAACGATTGACGTGATGATGACCAGATTGGTCAACGGCTTTTCAAAATTCATCTTGTCGGCATTGGCATAACTGGCTTTCGTGATCGCTTCGTTGATGAAGTACGAACCCGCTGAGGCGACCACCATCATCACGCGCATGACGAAAATCCAAACCAGCAATTGAACCTGCAGCGATTCGATAAACGTTGGAAGGCTTGTGGCTCCAAGCCTGGCCGCGAGTTCGGCAATTCCCGGAACCTTGGGATTGATCGCCAGCAGGATAAAGGTGATCAATGCCACGCCGGTCACGCCGTAGGTTTCAAACCCGTCCGCCGATGGCCCAACGGAATCGCCCGCGTTGTCGCCGGTGCAATCGGCGATCACGCCGGGGTTGCGCGCGTCGTCTTCTTTAATCTTGAAGACGATCTTCATCAGGTCAGAACCGATGTCGGCAATCTTGGTGAAAATGCCGCCTGCGATACGCAACGCCGCTGCTCCCAGCGATTCGCCAATGGCAAAACCAATGAAACACGGCCCAGCATAATCGCCCGGAATGAACAACAGAATGCAGAGCATGATCAGCAGTTCGACGGAAATCAGCATCATTCCGATGCTCATGCCGGCTTTCAGCGGAATGGCGTAAATCGGATAAGGCTTGCCTTCCAGGCTGGCGAATGCCGTGCGCGAATTGGCAAAGGTGTTGACGCGAATGCCAAACCACGCCACGCCATAACTGCCGCCGATGCCAATCAGGCTGAAAACCAAAATGATGGCGACTTTGTAAATGGGAAAGCCGACCAGGAAGCCGAAGTACAGAATGATGATAACGGCGATAAACGCTTCCAGAATCAGAATGAATTTGCCTTGCGTGACCAGGTAGGTTTTGCAGGTTTCGTAAATCAACTCGGAGATTTCAAGCATTGACCGATGCACGGCCATTTTCTTGAGCTGTGTGTAAATCAGCAATCCGAAAACCATGCCAAGCAGCGAAACCAGGATGCCAACCAGCAACAAAGTGCGTCCGCTGGTTCCACCCAGAAAGTTGACTTGGGACAGGTCAGGCAGCTTCAAGTTTGCCTCGCCGCCCGGGCGATGACCCGTTTCTTGAGCCAGCACAGATGCCGCGCTGACGGCAACAAACGCTGCGCCAGAGGCCAAACGTAAAGCGACGCGACCGAACGACGCGCGTTTGGCTAAACAGAGTGACACAAAAATACCGATGCTTAATAGAAGGAGCATAGCTGGTGATACCTCATTATCGTGTTTGAGTTTTAACTGCTGGTGAAAACAGGCGCGGATTATAGACGATAGGCCAATGACTGCAAAGCACCGCCAATCAGCTTTTTGCAAGTTTTCATGCGGTAAAACCAGTTATCTTTTGCGGTTTTGCACGGATTTTGAGAGCAGCATCTCGGTAAGCTTGTTCGCTTCAGAACAGCGGAATTCAATTTGCGCGGCGTAAATGGGCAGGGGCGTTTGTTGTATCAGTGCCAAAGACAAATTCGCTGCATCCTTTTCCGTCACCACAATTGCTTCCGCTTTTGCCGCTTGAGCCGCGCTTATAACCGCAGCAAATTCAGCGGTTGTATAGCAATGGTGGTCGGGGAAATCCTGTCGAAACACGATGTTTAGCCCCGCAGCTCGTAAATCCTGATTGAAACGATCTGGTTTGGCGATGCCGGAAACGGCTGCAATGTTTTTGCCTGCAAATCCAAACAGGTTTTGAGCAAGGTTGCTGCCTAATTGCCGAAATCGTGTCAGCTCGTGATGGGCGAAAAAGATCGGAAGGTTCGCGGCAGAATGGCTTCGGATGGTTTTGATCAGTTCGGCGCGATCAAATTCCTGATTGCTGCGTGTGATGATGACGGCATCGGCTCGGCGCAGTTCCGCCAATGGTTCGCGCAACCGGCCAAAGGGAATCATTGCCGACTGGCCCAGTGGATCGGAAGCGTCAACGAGCAGCAAATTCAGGTCGCGGGCCAGTCGCAAATGCTGATAGGCGTCATCCAGGATAAAGACTGAAATCGGCACACGGCTTTCCAGCCAGCGGCCAGCCGCAAAGCGGTCTTGATCAACAACCACTCGAACACCTGGGCAGGTCTGCGCCAGCAAATAGGGTTCATCGCCGGATTCAGCGGGAGAACAAAGAATCTGCTGTCCGTCGGAAACTTCCACGCGGTGTTTGGTTTGGCGTTTGTATCCACGGCTGAGAATTGCGACTTGATGCCCGGCATTTTGTAATGTCGAGGCAATGAACGCTACGCAAGGAGTTTTGCCTGTGCCGCCAACGGTCAAATTGCCTACGCTGATGACAGGGGCATTCAGCCGGTGAGTTTTGAGCAGTCCTTGTTTGTAAGCTAGGATGCGCGCTCTGACGGCAAGTTCGTAAAGCTTTGCCGGAGCGTAAAGCAGCGCGCGAGCCAATGGCGATTCAATCATTTGTGTTTTGAAGCAATCCTGAATTGGCAAGGCGATTTTGCCCAACCAACTTTATCGTCTCACGAACAGAGGCTGACGAAAAGTTCAGCCTGCGCCGTTCAAGAGGGAATCGGTGACAACTGCGGTTACAACAAATTTGATCGAGCATTTGTTCAAAGAACACGAGCGGTTTTTATGGGCAATCGCGTATCGCATGACAGGCAACGCCGCGGACGCCGATGACCTGGTGCAGGAAACGTTTGTGCGGGCGATGAATCATCCACCTGCAAAGCTTGATCAACCGCTTCGTCCTTGGCTGGTCCAGGTCATCATGAATTTAAGCCGCGATTTACTGCGTAGAAGAAAGCGGCAGGCTTACGAAGGCATTTGGCTGCCGTCTCCGGTTGACGTCAATGAAGAGTTTTTGGTCGCGCCCAGCACGCCGAGAAACGAGGAAGACGCCGAAACGCATTACGATTTGCTGGAAAGCGTTTCGTTCGCATTTTTGCTGGCGCTGGAAGCCTTGACGCCTTCTCAACGAGCGGTCTTGCTGCTGCGGGACGTATTCGACTATTCGGTGATGGAAACAGCGGAAGCGTTGAAAATGACAGAAGTCAACGTCAAAACCACACATCATCGTGCCCGGCGAACAATGACCGGCTATAACGCTTCGCGTGTAATTCCCACTCGTGCAGTTCAGGATCAAACCCGGCAAACAATGGAAAGTTTCGTCCGTTGTTTGGCCGATCACGACGTAGCCGGAATTGAAGCCTTGTTGGCGCGGGATATTCGGCAACTCAGTGACGGCGGCGGAGAGTTTTTTGCCGCGCGCCGCCCGGTTGTGGGCCGCGAAAAGGTGGCGCTGTTCAATTTGCGTTTAACGCAGTTGGCGGAAAAAGCTCAGGTCAGCGTCCATTGGCAAATGTTGAACGGAATGCCTGCGCTTGTGACTGAATATCCGCAAGCTCCTCCGAATTACGCCCAGCGTGTTGTCACGTTTTGCGAATTGGATGCGGACGGCAAAATCAAACGGATCTACAACGTGCTTGCCACACGCAAACTGACCGCATTTCAAAGGAATAATGCGTTTGTCACGATTCCGGCCTGATGCTAGGATTCGCCCGGTTCCCACCTCGATGATCTTCATTGCAAAACTGAATGTGATTTTGATTTGCCTGAAGCAGGAGGGATTTTTGTGAGCAAAGAACTCGCCGATCATAAGCAACTGGGAGAACACGTAATGCAGCAAAATGTGAATCCGCCCGTCCGGTTGGTACAGATTGAACCGCGCAAACCATCTGCCCTCCCACCGGAACTGAATCTGCCCAAACTCACTGAAGCGCAAATTTTCCGCAAGAAAGCTTATATAGGTTTTCGCAAAATCATTGGGTTTGGTTATACGAAACATTCCTGGGGAGCGACCCGTCGTTGGGTGCTGGCAAACATATTGCCGGATAAGGTGCTGCACCGATGGCAGCCGTACAAACGCGGAAGCTGTAATCGCTGCGGCCTGTGCTGCAAAATCGTCTTCCGCTGTCCTTTCTTTTATGAGGATGGGGAAACGACAGCTTGCATGATTTATACGTCGGAAAAACATTTTCCGGCGGCTTGTGTGGCGTTCCCGTTTGACCCTGCGGATTTGGCGGAGGTTCAACGCGCTGTTGCGCCGGCTCCGTGCCCGTTTCATTTTGAGGGCCAACCCGAACATCCAACGATGTGGGCTGCGTTCAAGGCCGAAATGCGTGTTCAATTGGTCAATCGCGTAAACAAGCTCAAAGAGGTTTTTGATTGATGGAAGAACGGCTGACCGAGCCAAACGGCAAAAGCTTGCAGGAACGCGGCCTTGGATCGCCCTTTGCCGAATTACTCGGATTTGAACCTGTCGAACAAGAACCCGGACGTGTCTTGTTGCGGTTGCCCTTTTCCGAAAAGTTATTGCAATCGCTTGGTCGAGTTCACGGCGGGGCAATTTTCAGCCTTGCTGACCATGCGTCCGGTTGGGCGGCTTACTCGACGCTGAAAGAAAATGAACGCTGCGCAACACTGGAAATGAAGATCAACTACATTGCAGCGCTACAAAACGAAGATTGTCTTGCCGAAGCTCGCGTCATCCATCGCGGGCGGACCAGCATCGTGATCGAAACTGACCTGAAAACTCCTAAAGGCAGACTTATTGCTAAAACGCTGGCGACGTTTATCGTTTTAGTCAACTGAGCCTTGAACTCTTTCTGATTGAACGGACTTTCTCATCAACCGCACCATTTCGTTAATCTGCTTCTACCGATTGGGGTGAGTATACAGACCCTTTCCCTCGCTTGATTACCTTAGGCGCAATTCCTCAAGCCAGATTCAAAGATAAAACTCTTTTTGTATCATTGCTTTAGCCAAGTACTCAGGCGCTTTGATTTGCCGTGGCACGCGCCTTGTTTTAGCTACGGCGTGTAAGGTTGATGGAGTCGGTAGGAGAAGCATAGAGGGAGAATGATCTCGAAATCGCTCACAAAGAAGCGATGATTGATTCAAAAGTTTGACCTTGGCAGAAAGGTCATCAGTTCTTTGCAAGATCGGCGCGCTGAAGGAGAGCAAGGGGGTATTTCGGGGCCGCAGAACGTCTGCGTGACTTTGAAATTTTCCGTAAGCGCGTCCGTAATTTTCCCGGCAACCAACTCGCAGGTTGAAGTGGGAAATAAACGCCGCACGAGCAGATGTAAAGGGGGCTGAAAGAATCGTCTTTCGGCGTCTGCTTGTGCGGCGTTTTGACGTTCAGCCACTGCCTCAGTTCAAAAATCCGTATTTCATCCGAAAACTCATACTCACATTTCAGGTTTCTCCCAAAATTCGTTCATTCAAAGTTTCTCGAAAAATGATCTAAATAAAGCGCTTTCACTTACTTGCGCTTGTCCCTGAAGTCGCCTGTGGTTCCAAAATCCTGGTCGAAAAGGGCGGAACAAGTCTTGCCTTTTGGAAAAATTCCAAACTATCTTTTTCGTGCATTTCTCGTGTAATTGTACTTACAGTCGTCCACTGCCAGATAAAACTGTTTTCTTCGTTTCACCCAAAAGTGCTTACAGGTGCTTTTCAGGCCAGATCTCACATTCGGTGAAAGGAGTAAACAAGCGATCAACATCAGGCATAACCCATCAGGAGGATAGAATGCATAGACACAAGGCTTTCCTAAGAAACCTCACTTTGCAGGTCGTAGGTCTGCTGCTTCTCTCGGTGGCATCTTTTGGCTTTGCTGCTGCACAAACTGGAACATCTACAGTAGGTGGCACGGTCCAAGATGGCCCGGGCGCCGCAATTTCCGGCGCAAAACTCACGCTGAAAAATGCGGTCAAAAACTTTAGCCGCGAAACCACCAGCGATGCCTCTGGCAATTTCGTCTTCACCGTCGTGCCGCCAGACACGTACGTCATCGAAGTCGAAGCCAATGGTTTCAAAAAGAACATCATCAGCGATGTTAAAGCGTTAACTGATAATCGCGTGACCGTTAGTATCACGCTTGAAATCGGACAGGTGACCGAAGTGGTCAATGTCTCGGCTTCTGCGGCTGAAAACATCATCAATACCCAGGACGCCAGTCTTGGCAACAATTTTGTTTCGCAACAGATCATTCAACTGCCATTGAATGCGCGTAACGTCGGTAATCTGCTGAGCCTGCAACCAGCGGTAACTGCGTCCGGTTACGTCGCCGGTGGCCGCAGCGACCAGGCCAACCTGACGATTGACGGTCTGGATGCGAACGACCAACAGGACGGAACCGCATTCAGTCCTGTGATTCGCGTCAGCCCCGACACCATCGAAGAATTCCGCGTGACAACCGTCAACGCGAACTCGACTCAGGGACGTTCTTCCGGCGCGCAAGTCGGTTTCATCACAAAGAGCGGAACCAACCAATTTCACGGCAATCTGTTTGAGTACCACCGTAACACTGTAACCACCGCCAATGATTTCTTTAACAACCGCAGCGGTGTGGCGCGTCCAAAACTGATCCGCAACAACTTCGGCGGTTCGCTGGGTGGCCCGATCATCAAAGATCGCTTCTTTTTCTTCTATAACTACGAAGGCCGCCGCGATGCCAAGGGGACCAGCGTTGTGCAAACCGTCCCGCTAGCCAGCCTGGGACGCGGCGAAGTGAAGTTCTTCGCATCGAACGGTCAGCAAATCACATTGACTGCGGCGCAAATCAACGGTTTGACTTCCAACGGCACGCCCACAGGCGCTGCGGTGGTTGATGTGAACCCTGCTGCATTGTCGGTTCTGGCGGCGGCTGCTCAACGCTATCCATCGAATGACAATACGGTTGGCGATGGGTTGAACACCGGGGGATTCCGCTTTAATCAACCGCAACCGGCCCGACTGGGTGCGCACACTGCGCGGTTTGATTTGAAATTGACCGATGCGCAAACGCTCTTTTTCCGAGGTAATTATCAGAACGACACCTTTGTCACTGCGCAGCAGTTTCCTGACACACCGACACAGGCCACCTGGAGTCATCCGAAAGCCTTCGCGGTTGGTTATATTTGGACGATCAGTCCGAAATTGATCAACGATTTCCGCTATGGAATCACCCGTGACGCAATCAGCGTTCAGGGCGATTCTTCCGTGAATGCTGTGACATTCCGGGCAACGTTTTCTGACCGCGCCTATGCACGAAGCCTGACGCGCGTCACGCCCGTCAACAACTTTACGGATAACGTCAACTGGCGTCCGAGCAATTCGCATAGTTTCGATTTCGGAACGAATATCCGCACGATCCGCAATCTGCGAAACAACTTTGCGCCCGCGTACGACAACGGCGTGATGAATCATTCGTTTTACGCTGGTGCCGGTTCGGTTGTCAGTGCGCCGGTGAATGCTGCGTTGACGACGTTGTTCCCCACGCTGCCCACGGGGACAACCATTCGTTCAGACTGGACCAACAATGCCCGAATTGCGCTGGCACAAGTATTCGGACGAATTTCGCAATACACTGCCAACTTCAATTTCGGATTGGATGGAAAACCGCAAGCGGCAGGCGCCCCTGCAACACGTGAATTCGCCACTGAAGAATATGATTGGTATGGTCAGGATGTCTGGCGGTTGCGCAACGACCTGACAATGACGGTGGGATTGCGGTACGGATTGAGCCGCCCGGTTTATGAAACGCAAGGTTTCCAAACCAAGCCAAACGTCGGATTGGAAGATTATCTCCAGAAGCGAATTGCTGCCGCCAAACAAGGGATCAATTATACCGATCCGATCCAGATCCTGTTGGCTGGGCCAGCAAACAATGCCGAAGGATTTTATCCCTGGGATAAGAATAACTTCCAGCCGCGCGTTGCTGCTGCCTGGAATCCGAAGTTCCGTGACGGAGTTCTAGCCAAAGTTTTCGGTAAAGATGGCGCGTCCACCTTCCGTGGCGGATTTGCCCTGACGAATGACTATTTTGGTCAAAGACTCGCTCTTGGCTTCGATGCCAACAACGTTTTGGGCTTCCAGTCTTCGTATACGATTTCAGCAAACACGTACAATGTGACGACCAATCCGGCTCCGTTATTCACAGGGCTTGGTCAGGACATTCGTTCATTGCCGAATATCGTTGTTCCGGGCAACTTGACCTTTCCGAAAACACAACCGCTGAACGATGCGCGCCGCATTGAAGGCTCGCTCGACAGCAATCTGGTTTCGCCGCAAAACTATGTTTGGAACTTTACCTACAGCCGACTGATTCCTGGCGGAATTGTTGTGGAAGCTTCTTACGTTGGCCGTATCGCCCGCAAATTGTTGGCTACGCGTGACGTAATGGCGCTGAACAACATTGTTGATACAAAATCGGGCCAGGATTGGTACACAGCAGCAGGCATTTTGCAGGATTTGCGTATTAAGAATACGCCGATTTCAGCGATTCCCAATCTGCCATTCTTCGACAACATTTATGCGCGCGGCACTGTCGCAACAGCGGTTGACGATTATCTGGGAACAGATTACGCGGCAGCCGGATTGTCCAACACACAAGCAGCCTATGCTGCGATGGCCGAAGTTTTGGCGACAGACTGGACGTCATTGCAAGATGCGCTGGACTTGGGCACGGGCAAACCGTTGTTTTTCAACCGTCAATACGGTGCGCTTTCCGCGTACGGTACGATTGGCAATTCCGATTACCACGGTGGTTCGTTGAGCATCCGCCAGCGATACAAAAGCGTGCTTTGGGATTTGAACTACACCTTGTCGAAATCCATGGACGACGCTTCAGGATTGCAGACCAGTGGTGTGTATGGAACGGCATTCATCCTGAACCCATTGCGTCAACGTGACAATCGTTCAGTTTCTGACTTCGATGTGCGTCACATTGTCAACTTCAACTCGGTTTGGGATATGCCGTTTGGTAAAGGAAAAGCCCTGTTTGGCAACGCCAATAAAGCCGCGGATTATATCGTCGGCGGCTGGCAATTAAGCACGATTGCCCGTTACAGCAGCGGTCTTCCGATTGTTGATCCCTTTGATAACAATGGTTGGGCAACCAACTGGAATATTCGCAGCTACGGCGTGCTGGTGAGACCGTTGAAATCTTCGCCAACACGTGGCAGCGGATCGGCGGCGCCGAACCTGTTCGCTGATCCGACCTACGCCTATCAAAGCTACCGCAGCCCGCGCGCGGGCGAAACCGGAAACCGCAACCTGCTTCGCTATCCCGGTTTCTTCTCGCTCGATTTCGGACTCTTCAAGGTTTTCAAAATGCCGTATAACGAAAACCACAACCTGCAATTCCGTTGGGAAGTTTTCAACGCCACCAACACGCAAAGCTTTACCGGCGTGACCGGATTCAGTGTTGGAACCGATCCATATCTGGGCGGGCCGGGCGGTGTGCCGCTGCCCAACTTCGCCAATTTCACGGGTGTGCAACGTCCGTTTGGTGAAACCACCGGCGCGCGCATCATGCAGTTTGCATTGCGTTATCAGTTCTAGTTTCAAAACAAGAACTGGAATTCAAAAGGGCTGGCCGATCGTAAAAAATCGGCCAGCCCTTTTTGTGTTCGTCTTTTAATAGAGGATTAAGTGATGCTGCCGCCATCCACCGTTACCACTTCGCCAATCATGTAGCTGTTCCTTTCGGAAACCATAAATGCGGCATATTCAGCCAGTTCTTCTGGCTTGCCGCTGCGAGCTTTAGCGACCCAGAAATTGTGCATCTCCAGCAAACGATCCGGCAGCATCTCAGCCAGTTCCGTGTCAAAAATACCAGCCGCGATTGCATTGACGACGACATTAAACTGGGCTGCTTCACGCGCCAGGCATTTGGTGAAACCAATAACAGCGGCTTTCGACGTGGCGTAATGCACAGCGGTTGGCATTGACCGAAGTGCGCCAATACTGGTGATGTTTAAGATATTGCCGGCACGTTGGCGCAGCATGTGTTTATAAACCGGCTTGGTAACGTTGAACAGGCTGTTCACGTTTGTATCAACCACAGTGTGCCAGGCATGTTCCGTCATGGTGGCAAAGTTATCAGCACGATTGATGGCCGCGTTATTCACCAAAATGTCTATGCGCCCAAACTCGTGATGAATTTCGCGCACAATTTTGTTGATGGCTGGGCGGTCCGTGATGGAAACTTTGTATGCCAGCCCTTTTCGGCCCAAAGAGCGGATCTTTTCCAAGACTTCCTGTGCAGCATCGTCGCGCGAATGATAATTGAAGGCGATGTCAGCGCCTTCTCGTGCGAAAACTTCGCACAGGGCGCGACCAATGCCGCGCGAACCTCCTGTAATAATCGCTTTCTTTCCTTCTAACAGTCCCATAGTTTAATGAATTGATGAATTTGGGGTGTGAATAAGTCAGGGAGCAACCGGCTGGTTGATTGGAGCAGCAGATTCAACTGGCCTATTAGCGCTGACTCGATCTTCGATTTTTCGCATTAATTCGCCAACGATTCGCTTTGTTGCATCGGGAATCGCAAGCCGTGATGCCGCTACGCGCATGGAATCCAAACGAGCAGGTTCGTGCACCAGTTGCCGCATCAGCGGAACGATTTCTCCGGTGCGTTGCAACAAAACGCCTGCATTGTAGCGTGATAACAGGTTGGCGGTTTGCGATTCCTGGGGCATAGGGGGCGTAGTGGTATCAGCAATGATTGGCAATCGTGAAGCCAGGGCTTCAAAAGTTGTCAATCCGCCAAGCTTTGAAACCATGATGTCCGCTGCTCCCATCAATTTTTCCATGGCGTTGGTATACCCAATAACCTTTGTCGGGAACGGCGCGCGTTTTGCCAACTCAATCGCCTGTTCGCGCAATTTGTCGTTTCGTCCAGCCAGAAAAATCGCCTGGGAGTGTTTGATCTGTTCGCCGTGTTCAACCAGGTGTTCAAAAATGCGCGGGATATTGCCGCCGCCGATCCATCCGGCGTTGATGAACATTGTGAAGCGTTCCGGATCAAGCCCGAGTTCACCGCGCGCTGCAACTTTGTCATCTGCGCTCTGAAATTGAAACTTCGGATGAATGGGAATGCCGCAAATTTTGATCTTGTCGTCGGTGACACCGTAATCCAATAACTGCTGGCGAGCTTCTTCGGTCGCCACCAAATACAAGCTGACTTCATCACAGGCCCAGCCACGCCAGAATCCGTAACAGGGATCCGTTACCACTGTCACCAGAGGAATTCGCTCCAACAATCCAAGCTCGCGCAGCATTCGTCCCAGAAAATGCTGTGTCATCGGATGAACCGAAACGACGACTTGCGGACAGTACTTTTCAAACAAATGCCGTAAATATCGCGAAGTCATGCGGTAGAACAAATTCGATTCATTAGGCCGAAACCGCTCAATGGTCCAGTAGTAATACTTCATCAAATGCTGATGATGCCGAAGCAGGTAGTTATAAAACTCAGCCAGTTTCTGCGCCAGAAAATGCGATTCTTCGATGGCGCGGGCGATATTGACCAGGCAATCGGCTGCGCCAAACCGCTTGAGTCCATCAGCAATCGCGGCAGCGGCACTGGTGTGGCCGCCACCAGTTTCAGAGGTAATGATCAGGAATTTTTGGGAAGTTTCTTCGGACATTTTGGGTGCCAGTTGATAGCAATTTCAGACAGTAGTGTCTGACGTGAAACTGCCGACGCCTGACACCAATAACCCATGACAATTACGCAGTACGCGGTTCCAAGATTCCCGGGCTTTCAGAAATATGCGATTTCTTTAACTGCCGTTCCAGCTTTTTGATCTGGATCAAATGCTTCGGGTTAAACGCCAGGGATGGGTAATAACAGTTGGACTCATGCGTGCAATGGCAGCCGTTTTTGACGTGCTGGCGGCGAACCTGCATTTCCGGCGAATTCCACAGCGACCAGAAATTCCAATCGTAATCGCGCAGATTGCCAATCGAATCCAGATTTTCGCAGCTTGAAACCGTGCCTTCGTCGTAAATCACGCCGCCGGTGGTTCCGGCAAAGCAACGAAGCTGGGCTTTCTGTTGCTCTTCGGTGCGAGCGATCAGTTCGTGCATGTAAATGTCCACTGCCGCTTTGAAATACCCGCCTTTGCCTTTGTAATGGTTTTTGATGACGCCCCGCTGCGAATCCGAATCAATCAACTGTGACAGCTTGCGATAACGGCTCAAATCAATGTTCAACTCTGCGGCGTTTGCAGAAGGCGGACGGATGTAATTGACGTTGATTTTGTCGGGTTTCAATTCGTAGCGCAAAAAGTCGTACCACTCAAAAATGCGATCCTGGTTCGAGTTCATAAAACAGGTGCAAGTTTGCACGTCCAAACGCGGGATTTGTTTTTGAATGTCCTGAAGCTGCCGGGCAGTGCCGATGGCTTTGTCCCAACTTCCGGCTTTGCCGCGAATCTTTTCGTGGTCTTCTTTCAACCCGTCAATGCCCAACGCAACCGTCACGTTTAGGTTTGGACATTCATCTAAAATTCGTTGCACATCGGGAAGAATGCGCTGCTGAATGCCACCGTTCGACATCAAATAAACCGATTCCAGTTTGTTGTTTTCGTAAAACGCCCGAACGACTTCCGGCAGGTCTTTGCGTGTGAATGGCTCACCACCAGCAATAATTAGAATTGGCAACTGGCCGCCGAGCGTTTCGCTGATGCGAACCAGGTTTTCCGTGGTCATTTGCAGCTTTTTGCGCGGTTTGTCGTCCAGTTCTTCGGTAAAAAAGCAGTGGACACAGCGCATATCGCAAACTGACGTGATCAAAATATTCAAAATGACAGGAGACGTGACTCCTCCGGCCAAAACCTTGCCGTAGCGTTTGATGAGTTCGAAGTTGTAATTCATAAAATTCCCGGTGTTCTCAAAAGGCAAATCTCTGAAGGAAACAAGCAGGTATTAAGCGTTGTCTGTTTTGCAAAGTCAAACGCACGCCATGCCCCATGAAAAAACGGCGGCTCTGGTGGAGCCGCCGCAATTCCAAAATCAATCAAGGAGGTTATTTGCCGTGCAATTGGGAATAATGAGCAAAGAACCAATAGGTGATTCCCGCCCAAGCTGCCAAATTTAACAGCGAAACAAGCAAGCCCAGTGATTTGACCTGAGAGCTTCGTCCGGAGCCTTTTTTGCCGTACATCAACAGAACGAAGAGCAACCCGACAACAATCCAGAAGAACAGCCGGATTCCGTAATCCAGCGCGCTGGCATTGGCAATGTATGTTTTTACCTGCCATGTCGTCAGGATGATCGTCAGGACAATTCCAACAAGCGCGGCAATCGGTGGTTTGTAGTTTTTATCAACTCCTGAATTGGAAATCCTAGCCGTATTTAGTTTGCTGTTGGAATAACTGTAGGCAAAGTAAATCACCAAACCAATGGACATCCAGTCAATCAATCGAATCCAGGTATCCAGCGGCAAACTATTCATCAGGTACGCTGCGGAAAGAACCGTGCCGATGGGGATAATCGGATTCAATGGCACTTTGAACGGGCGATGCATTGTGGGATTGGTTTCGCGCAAAATGATGATGCCCGTTCCTACGATCACAAACGCGAACAGCGTGCCGATGCTGACCAGTTCGCCCAGCAAGCTGATGGGAACCAGCCCGGCCAAAATGGCAACAATCGTTCCGGTGATGGCCGTTGTGATGTGTGGAGTTTGATATTTGGGATGAACCTTGGCCGCCCAGGTTGGCAGCAAGCCATCTTTCGACATCGAATAAAACACGCGCGGTTGTCCCATGACCATTACGACCATTGTTGAACTCAGGCCGAGCACCGCACCGATTTTGATGATTGTCGGAAACACTTTCAGAATCGTTCCCATAGACGTGCCTTGCGCCAGTTGCAAGGCGGCATCCACTGCAACGGCAATCGGAGCCGCTGCTTCTTTCAACAGCTTGTAATCCACCAAGCCGACCATCACCCCAGCGACCAGCACATAAAGAACCGTGCAAATGGCCAGCGAGCCGATGATGCCAATGGGCATGTCTTTTTGGGGATTCTTGGCTTCCTGTGCGGCGGTGGAAACTGCATCAAAGCCGATGTATGCGAAGAAAATCACCGCTGCTCCGGTAATGACTCCGCCGAAGCCAAACGGCATAAACTCCGCGCAACCCGGCGTTCCGGGCGTGCAGCCGATTCCCATATTGGCTTTGTTGACATAACCGATGCCGGCAATGATGAACAGAACGACGACCAGCATTTTGACGATAACGATGACGGAGTTAAAAGAAGCCGATTCTTTGATGCCTCTGATCAGCAACCAGGTCACCCCAATAGAGATGATTAAACCGGGCAGATTGACGATGCCTCGGGTGGTGCTGCCGTCAGCCAACGTCAAGATCGTCCAAGGACCGGCGGTCAGTTGTGCAGGGAAGATGATGCCAAAGTCTTTCAGCAAGCTAACCAGATATCCGGACCACCCGACCGCGACGGTTGCCGCGCCGAAGGCGTATTCCAGAATCAAATCCCAACCGATGATCCACGCCACGAATTCGCCCAAGGTTCCATATCCATAAGCATACGCAGAGCCGGAAATGGGGACGCTGGCGGCAAATTCCGAGTAACACAGCGCCGCAAAAGCGCTGACCACACCGGCAAGAATCATCGAAATGACCACCGCAGGCCCGGCATGTTTGCCCGCAGCCTGTCCGGTCAGCACGAAAATTCCAGTTCCAATGATCGCTCCAATGCCAAGCATTGTCAGATCAAGCGAGGTGAGCGCTTTTTTCAGTGTATGTTCGCCGGTTTCCTGGGCTTCGGCGATAATCTGATCAATTGGCTTCGTCGCAAACAATGACATCTGGGTCCTCCTTGGCCTGTCACAAAAACAGGCCGGTTCGATTTTAAGCAAAACTATTCAGCAGAAAATTTTGTTGAAGTTTGACTGCGTAGGGAATCGCGGAGTGATCGAAAACGTTCTAGCGATTCCGAAGTGGCGCATACTCTAAACGCAAGGTAAAGAAAGCGTCAATGGCTGGTTTCGCCAATCTGCAAATGTTGGGCTTGGGGCAGGTTGCCAGCGGCAACTACGGCAAACTTCAGATTCGGCGGCAAGAACGCAAAAAGGGCGGTCCGTTTTCGAACCGCCCTTTGGAGTGCGACATGAATCGTCGCTTTCTGCATATTTTGCTTACTTGCTCGGCGATTGCGCCGGCGCCGCCGTGGAGGGCCAACGCCCAGGTCGAACTCATGGGCGCTCTATAGCCCTATTCGCCGATGGCCGCGCTATCGCGAGGTGTCACGTTTGTGGAACTCTTGCCGAACATGCCACGCCGCCACCCGACATAAAGCGCGACCAGCGTCGCAGTCGGAATAAAGGCGTCGAATTGCTCGGTGACATCAAGCAGCTCCCACAGGTTTAGTGCACCCAAGGGCTC
>ERZ650309.704-NODE-704-length-16103-cov-5.961989_pt1 | contig 16103 bp, 6 predicted proteins | sample MGYA00376245_ERZ650309 | MGnify/ENA primary metagenome ERZ650309 (study PRJEB26733, sample SAMN07839294) | wastewater metagenome | biome: urban; feature: wastewater treatment plant; material: waste water | place: USA: North Carolina | collected 2016-04-26 ...
TTAGAAATTATTTCAAAACTGCTTGGAGAAATTTAGTAAGGAATAAAGTATTTTCCTTTATCAATATTGCTGGCCTTAGTATTGGACTTGCCTGCTGTATGCTTATTTTGTTGTACAACAAAGATGAAGTGAGCTACGACCGCTTTCATGACAATGTACAAGATATCTACCGTATTACCCATACCAGTTTTACACCTGATGGAAAAGCAGAAAGCAAAACCGGCAATACAGGAATGATGCCCGGCCCGAATTTCAAAAGGGAGGTTCCGGAAATAAAAGATTTTGTAAGGGTGCAGTCTGAGCAGTTGCCTGTAAAAATCGGCACCCAGATTTATGATCAGGAGGCATTGTATGCTGATGAAAGTTTTTTTGAAATTTTTAATTTCCCGGTGAAGGAGGGAAGTAAGAAAAATGCGCTGAAGGATATGTATTCAGTGGTGCTGAATGAGGAAGTAGCCAAGAAATTTTTTGGCACATCTGCCGTTGTTGGTAAAATAATTGAAATGCCTACTGGTAAAGATGGCGCTTTTGAAAGTTTTACTGTTGCTGCTGTGGTGCCAAAGTCACCGCAGAATTCTTCCATTAAAATACAGATGTTACTGCCTATGAAACTGAACCTGCGTGAGGGCAGGGAAGACAATCAATGGATGAATATTTTCCTGAACACATTTGTGGTGTTACACCCGGATGCAGATATTAAAAAAGTGGAAGAGAAGTTTAAGAAAGTGTTTGAAACAAATGCAGCCGAACAAATTAAGGAGGGAAAAGAAAAGTATAATGACTACAACACACATAAGTTTGGCCTTCAGCCAATGACAGACATGCACATGAACACAGAATATGCTGCTGATAATGGCCTTGTTGATGCCAGCAATCCAATTTACGCAAAAATTTTGGGAGGTATTGCCTTATTCATGCTGCTGATTGCCTGTATCAATTTTGTAAACCTTACCATTGCCCATTCATTAAAAAGGGCGAAGGAAATCGGACTCCGCAAAGTGATTGGCAGCGAAAGAAAACAATTGGTGCTGCAATTTCTCAGCGAATCATTTCTGCTTAGTTTTTTTGCGTTTGCATTTGCCATTGTTTTGGTGCTGCTGATTTTGCCATTGTTTAACACACTTTCCAATAAAGCGCTTGCGTTTTCTTACCTGCTGGATGTAAAACTAGTAGCAATGTATTTGCTGTTGTTTATCGTCACTTCATTGCTGGCTGGTTTTTATCCAGCGCTTGTTTTGTCCCGTTTCAATCCTGTGCAGACTTTATATAACCGCATGCCATTGTCCGGGAAAAATTATTTATCAAAAGGGTTGGTTGTGCTGCAGTTTACGCTGACCACTTTTTTAATCATTGCCACTATTACTATTTATTCACAGTTTAATTACCTCACTAATTTTGATTTGGGTTACAATGATAAAAACCTAGTATCTGTGATTACTGATAAAATGAAGGCAGATAAAGTGGCTGTGTTCCGCAATGAGCTGATGAAGCACCCGGGTGTGCAGGCTGTGGCAGTAAGGCAGCGGGGCCAGTGGGGCACCATGGCAAAGGTTGATGGGAATGAAATGGATTTTGCTATGGATGTAATTGACACTGCATACCTCGCCACGTTGCAAATTCCCATAGTGAAAGGAAGAAATTTCTCTGCTGCATTTCCATCCGACAGCACAGCTTCTGTGCTGGTGAATGAGGCTTTTATGAAAAAGGCCGGCTGGAAAGATTTGAATAACAGGCAGGTTGATTTTTTCTATAACAACATTAAATATAATGTAGTGGGTGTTGTAAAGGATTATCATTTTGAATCATTGGCACAGGAAATACAACCTCAATTATTTATAATGGACCCAGAATATAATTATGGAAGGTTCTATATAAAAATCAAGCCTACCGAAACTTCAGCCACATTAAAGCATATTGAAAAAATATTTAAGGCACAAATGCCGCTTGTTCCTTACAAATATGATTTTAAAGATGAACTAAACACAAAGCAATATGAATCTGAACAAAAATGGAAACAGATAATCACATTCGGTGCATTGCTCACCATTTTTATTTCTTGCATCGGTTTGTTTGGCCTTGCCACACTGGCTGCCGAAAAAAGAACAAAGGAAGTGGGCATCCGCAAAGTGCTGGGTGCATCGGTTGCTAATATCGCCACACAATTATCTGCTGATTTTTTAAAGCTGGTTTTAATTGCCTCAGTGCTTGCATTCCCTGCTGCCTGGTGGGCTATGAACATATGGCTAGAGAATTATCCTTATCGCATAGAGATGGGTGCATGGATGTTTGTGTTTGCAGGATTGCTGGTGGTGGCTATTGCATTGTGTACGATAAGCTTTCAGGCCATTAAAGCCGCACTCGCAAATCCGGTAAAATCATTAAGAACAGAATAAAAATTAAATATCATGTTTAGAAATTATTTCAAAACTGCTTGGAGAAATTTAGTAAGGAATAAAGTATTTTCTTTTATCAATATTGCTGGCCTTAGTATTGGACTTGCCTGCTGTATGCTCATCATTTTGTATAATAAGGATGAAGTAAGTTATGACCGTTTTCAAAAAAATGCACCTGATATTTATAGACTTGCTGTAAATGAGCTTACTCCCGAAGGTGAAAGCTACAAATATGGTATTACAGGTATGGTACATGGTCCCACTTTTAAAAGACTGATACCCGAAATAGAAGATTTTGTACGGGTACAAGGAACTGAATTGAACATTAAGAAAGGCACTGATATTTTAGTACAGGATGCACTGAAAGTGGATAGCAATTTTTTCAACATTTTTACATCATTTGAATTTATTGAAGGCAATGCACTTGCTGCACTAAAAGACCCTCACTCTGTAGTTTTATCTGAAGAAGTTGCAAAAAAATATTTTGGTCATGCATCTGCATTGGGTAAAACTGTTTCAATTGAATACGATGGAGATTACCAAAATTTTACAGTGAGTGCAGTAACAAAACAATCTCCACAAAATTCATCTATAAAAATAAATCTACTCCTTCCCAATCATATTGATAAAGAGGAAGACAATGGGTTTATCAATTTTTTTCTCAATACTTTTTTTCTACTCAATGGAAATACTGATATAAAGAAATTAGAGGCTAAAATAAATACTGTTTTTGCATCAGAAGCTAAAGAGCAGTTGAAACAAATGAAAGAAGAGTATGATTTCAATAACAAGATTAATTTTGCACTACAACCATTCTTGTCTATTCACCTTAGCAAAGACTATCCGGCTGCAAATGGATTGTCAGATGCTAGTAATCCTACATACTCATATATACTTACTAGTATTGCAATTTTTATATTGCTCTTAGCCTGTATCAATTTTATCAATCTTACTGTAGCCCGTTCATTAAAACGTTCAAAAGAAATAGGCATACGCAAAGTAATAGGAGGTGAACGCAAACTGCTCATAGCACAGTTTTTGGGTGAATCGTTTTTATTGAGTTTTATTGCCTTTGCAATGGCAGTTTTGCTTGTTTGGCTTTCATTGCCTTTGTTTAATACCCTTTCCAATAAAGCACTCTCCCTTGTTTATTTAATGGATACACAATTGATTTTGTTTTATATAGTTTTGTTTTTATCTACTGGTTTTATGGCCGGCTTTTATCCGGCATTAGTCATGTCTGGTTTCAGTCCTGTGGAAACACTTTATAGTCGTTTGAAAATGACCCGTGGTGCTTATCTACAAAAAGGGTTAGTGGTACTTCAGTTTTCTCTGGCCATCTTCATGATAGTAGCTACAATTATTATTTATACTCAATTTAATTTTCTTACCAAACAAGATTTAGGTTACGATGACAAAAATTTAGTAACAATTGACGTTGGTCGTATGGATATATCAAAAGCAGCCATATTATCTCAGGAGTTATTGAAAAATCCAAACATTGCATCTGCAGCGCCAAGAAATGGGGGCAACTGGTGGACAGTGCTAAAAGTGAATGGTGAACAGCAAATGACGGTAGATATGGAAGTTATCAATGAAAATTATATTCCTACACTCGATTTGAAACTTACAAAAGGGAGAAATTTTTCAACAGCATTTCCTTCTGATAGTTCCGCAGCAGTTTTAATCAATGAGGCATTTGCAAAAGCGGCCCATTGGAAAGATCCCATAGGGCAAACTGTTGATTTTTTTACACACAATCATAAATACCAGGTGGTAGGTGTATTAAAAGATTATCATTTTAATTCTTTGAAAGATTCTATTCAACCGCAGCTCTTTTCCTGCGATCCTGCAATGGGTGGCTTTGGCACTATGTTTATAAAACTACAGCCTACCAATGTGCCTGAAGCTTTATCCTATATTGAAAAAACTTTTAAAACAATGTTTCCTTCAAAGCCATATCTCTATACTTTCAAAGCAGAGACTAATGAAAAGCAATATGAAAGTGAAGCAAGATGGAAGCAAATGATTAGTTTTTCTGCCTTACTAACCATCTTTATTTCTTGTATTGGTTTGTTTGGGCTGGCCACATTAGCTGCAGAAAAGCGTACAAAAGAAATTGGAATAAGGAAAGTAATGGGAGCTAGTGTAAGCTCCATAGTGCGTATGCTCAGTACAAATTTTCTACAATTGGTTTTAATATCCTGTATCGTTGCTTTTCCCATAGTATGGTGGGCCGCAGATAAATTCTTACAAAACTATGCCTATCGAATAGAAATAGGCTGGTGGATGTTTGCATTGGCGATGATACTCACCGTGTTGATTGCTTTTGTCACCATCAGTTATCAATGTATAAAGGTGGCCATTTCAAACCCTGTAAAGAGTTTAAAAACAGAATAAAATATTGTTATGTACAAGAGTATTCTTAAAATCGTATTTAGAAAATTATTCAAGTATAAAACTTATACCTTGATTAATGTATTGGGTATGGGTATTGCCATTGCTGCCATAGTATGGGGTTATCAAACCTATAGATATGCGTTTAGCTATGACAACTATCACAAGGAGCCGGAAAAAATTTATCGCATACTTACTTATAAAAAAGATGCTGAAGGTGCACGTGGCATTGTACCTATGCCATTAGTAGCCAGCGCTAAGCGTGATTTTACAGGAATAAAAAATGCTGCTCGATGGGAGGGAAGGGGTTTAAATATAAGATATGATAACAATGATGTGTTTGCAGAGCAAGTGCATTTTACGGATCCTGCTTTTTTTGATATTTTCAATTTTGAACTTGCCTCTGGCAATCATAATATCAATGATAGAAATGCCATAATTATAACAGAGGCTACCGCAAAAAAATATTTTGGAAATACAAACCCTTTGGGTAAAGTCCTCAATCTTTATGTAGGTGAATCTTATGCAAAACCACTTACCATATCCGGAGTATTAAAAAACCCTCCTGGTAATTCTACTTTTCATTTCTCATGCATTACACATTTTGACAACTATATAAAAACTGATGGCACTCAAATAACTCCGGATGATTGGGGTTGGTTTTTAGATGCCGCTTTTTTACAAATACCTGATGCTGCAAATGCAAAGCGTATTGAAGCTGAACTAAGCCGTTATTTACCTGTTCAAAATAGCGTAAGAAAAGATTGGGCAGTTACATCATTTAAACTAATAACGGCTGTAGAAAATGCCACCCTCAGCGGCCTTGTTCAAGATAACTACTTGTGGGAGCGCCCCGGTGATGCAGCTGCTTATGGAGCATTTGTGCTGGCTATCTTGGTGTTCATTTCAGCCTGTCTCAATTTTTCAAATACCACAGTGGCACAAGCCAACCGAAGGCTCAAAGAAATTGGTATGCGCAAGGTTTTAGGCAGCTCTCATGGAGATTTAATCCGGCAGGTTTTGTTGGAGTCTGCTGTTATCGTTTTATGCTCAATCATACTCTCCATCGCTTTGAATAATTGGTGGTTGCCTGTATTTAATGCAATGTTTACCACTCAAGTGCAGGCGGATTACCTTCATGATACTACGCTGCTTATCTTTATGCTTGCTCTGCTTGGAATTACCACTTTATTTGCGGGTGGATATCCTGCCTTTTATTTGAGCAGATTTAATGCCACATCAATTTTTAGAGGTAATGTAAAGTTTGGTGGTTCAAATTTGTTTTCACGTATCATGTTGGGATTGCAATTATCAATTGCCATAATAACGGTAATAGCAGGAATTGCATTTGCAAAAAATGCCGACTATCAGCGAAATTTTGATTATGGGTATAGTCTTGAAAATACGATTGGCATTCGGTTTAATGATTCTACAACTTATCAAGCATTAAAAAATGAGTTGGCTCAAGTGCCAGAAATCACAGCACTTACCGGTACCCGAAGTCATATAGCTCATGAATATAGAATGCCACTCATGGAAGCCAATGGAATGAAAAAAGAGGGCTGTTTTATGGAAGTAGGAGCTGATTATGTACAAACAATGGAGCTTAAAATGAAGACAGGTAGAAACTTTGATGCCACTTCACAAGCTGATTTCAATAGCGCCATTTTAATTACAAAAAAAATGGCTGCAGAATTTGGGTGGAATGAAAGACAAGCACTTAATAAGCGGATAAAAATTGACAGCTTAAACTATGATGTAGTAGGCGTACTCGAAGATTTCCAAATGGAGTCATTGTATAATCCTATGGAGCCTGTAGCCATGAAATTGGGTGCTGAAAATAGATATCAATATTTAATTATTCAGTCCAAGCCCGAGAACTTAAATAAAGTCTATGCAAAAGCAAATGATGTATGGAAGCGCTTATTTCCATTAAAGCCTTTTAATGCATTTTATCAGAATGAAGTAAAAGCGGATGCTTATAAAACTACTGTTTCAATTGCTGTTATTTTCAAAGGCTTTGCTTTAGTATCTGTATTGCTTACTGCTACCGGACTATTTGCATTGGTATCTTTAACTGCATTAAAAAAGATGAAAGAAATTGCATTGAGAAAAGTAGTAGGAGCCAATCCTGGTCATATACTCATACTCATCAATAAAAACTATTTCTGGATTTTTATAGTATCCTCATTATTGGGTTGTGCAGGAGGTTGGTCCCTGACAAATTTATTACTCGATTTAATTTTTAAATTACATTCCGGCGTATCATCACTTACCTTAATCTTGTCTGTATCCGTTTTATTTTTGATTACGGGCATCATTACAAGTATAAAAGTGTGGGAAGCTGTAAGAACAAATCCGGTTAAGTTACTTAGAACAGAATAACGGAATCCCGATATGGTTTGGGATTGGAACTGTGATGCTTTAAATAGCATTAATTTTTTACACACAAAACCTGAGGTAAAGAAATAAATATTCAAAGAATTCTTTTCTTTAGTTGAAGTCTGTTTTTTCTATTTTTGACGAAATCATTCCAATGTTAAGGTATATCTTTTTTTTTCTTATTCTCTTTTCGTTTATTACAACAAATGCACAGGTTAATTTAACTTCATCCAATCTTCCAATTGTTATTATAAATACCGACGGTCAGGAGATATTAGATGAACCCAAAATAGCAGCAGAAATGGGAATTATCAATAATGGCGGTGGTTTGCGCAATAATATTGTAGATATACCCAATGAATATAATGGAAAGATAGGTATTGAAATAAGAGGCCAATCCTCACAATCATTTCCGATGAAATCATACTCCATTGAACTGTGGGATGATGACAATGAAGGTATAGATCAAGCATTATTTGGCTTGCCTGAAGAAAGTGATTGGATATTGTATGCACCGTATACAGATAAAACACTGATACGTAATTTTTTGGCTTATACCATGTCAAATAATTTAGGTCATTGGGCTGCACACTGTAGGTATGTGGAAGTTGTTTTAAATAATGTGTATGTTGGAGTATATATATTTATGGAGAAAATAAAAAGAGATGTAGGCAGAGTGAATATTTCAAAACTTGGAAGTAAGGATATAAGTGGTGATGCGCTTACAGGTGGTTATATATTCAGCATTGATAAAGAAGCTGATGGTTGGTTTTCAAAGTACCTCACAAGTGGTAGCAATAATCCTTATATACAATTTTCTCATGTTTATCCAAAGTTGGAAGATATCAACCAGACACAGAAAGATTATATAAAAAGTTATGTTGATAGTTTTGAAAATGCCTTGTATGGAAGTAGTTTTCAAAACCCAACTATTGGGTTTAGACGATATGCTGATGAAGGTTCTTTTATAGACTATTTTATAGTGAATGAAATAAGCCGAAATGTGGATGGATATAGACTCAGTAGCTATTTTCATAAAGATAGAAATAGTATTAATTCAAAAATTATTGCAGGGCCGGTTTGGGATTATGATTTAGCATTTAGAAATGCAGATTATTGTGATGGAAGTAATACAGCAGGTTGGTCTTATAAATTTAATACTGTGTGTTCCGGCGACTATTGGCAAGTGCCATTTTGGTGGGATAGATTTATGCAAGACACTACTTTTACATCAAATCTTTACTGTCGTTGGAAAGAAACAAGATCTTCTTATTTGAGTAACGAATACCTAAAACATGCTATTGACTCTGTAAGTACTCTTTTGTCAGAGGCGTCAGCAAGACACTTTCAAAAATGGCCCATACTTGGCACCTATGTATGGCCTAATCCACAACCCATTCCTAATACATACGCTGAGGAAATAACTACTTTGAAAACTTGGTTAGACGAAAGATTGTTTTGGTTAGACAATAATCTAAAACAAAATGGCAAATGCAGCTCATCAATACCAACTTTTGAGGGATCCATGAAACTAATATCTGCTAACCCAGTTGTAGATTTTTATAAAGTAAAAGTCTATAGCACCAAAGTACAAAAAATATATATAAACTTTATTGACCAGAATGGCAAGGTGATTATTAACAGTAACATTCAAGCCATTATAGGTAACAATCCTTTTCCACAGCCCGGTATATCTAATAGTATTGGAAAAGGCATATATTATTTACAACTTATGAATGATGCAGGAGAAAAAAAGTTGTATAAATTGTTGAGGTAATATACTCGTAATTTATTTTGATTACTTTCTTAAGATTTTCGAATATTATACTTATCTGAAAAGCCTTTTGAAATTGCTATAATAACTAATCATGAAAACTACTGGTGAAAAGAATAAATATATGTTGATGCGACTAGCCATATAAACGATAAGATATTTAGTCCTTACAAACCTATAATCGCAACCATTTTTAAAAAAATTTGATTCGTCTTTTAATGCATAGACTACTTTAAGATAAATTCATAGATCTACTTAAAATTCTCAAAACATAGTATTTCCTTTCATACCATACCGTACAAAAACTGTTCGTTTTCGTACACATTTAGGAAATACCATTGCTACAACTCTTTGCCGCATTGCATTTCAGCTTTGGCATGCCCATTGAAATATACTAAATATTTTCTATTAATACAGTAAGTAATGATTAAAAATTATTTTAAAATTGCCTTTAGAAATTTACTTCGGCATAAGAGTTTTTCCTTTATAAATATATTCGGCTTAGCTATCAGCATGTCTGTATGTCTACTCATAATGATGATAGTTGCAGATCAAAAAGGATATGATACTTTTAATAAAAATTACGATCGAGTTTATCGTATAAATACAGTTGGTATTAATGGCAATGATATGGAAACTGCCACGACTGCATTCCCCCTTGGGGAAGAATTAAAAAAAGAATATACAGGAATAGAAGCTGCTGAAACAATTCGAAGAGGCATTGGCGGAGATATGTTTTATGGAGATAAAATAGCATCTGGGGGAGGCTATTTTGCTGATGGTGGCATTTTTGAAGTAATGGATTTTAAATTAGAAGCTGGAGATATAAAAACAGCTTTGGTTAATCCATTCTCAATTGTTATTTCAAAACAAGTAGCGTCACAATTATTTTATAACGAAAATCCGTTAGGTAAAGTAATAAGGTTCAATGACAAAGGCATACACCCTGGTGGATTTGAAACAGGAAATAGGGAAACTGCGTATGGCAATTTTATCATTACAGGTGTATTAAAAAATAATCCCGGAAAAACACATTTGCCATTTGAAATACTTGCTTCACTCAGCACCCTCAAATCCCTAAGTAATGATTCTATTTTAAATGTAAATGAAGCTGACTGGGCAAATGTGTGGGAGGCATATACTTATATACTATTACCAAAAGATAAGTCAAAGTCAGACCTCCAACAAATGCTTGATAAAGTGTGTGCAAAATATTATACATCCAACCCTTCTTTAAATGACAAAGCTTATAAGGCGGTAGGGTTAAGTGAAATAACTCCAGGCCCTGCTATTGGCAATATGACAAGCACTACAATGCCAGAAGGGGTTTTACTATTTTTAGGAATATTGAGTATGATTATTATGCTATCTGCCTGTTTGAATTATACCAATCTTTCTTTGGCAAAATCACTAACAAGGGCAAAAGAAATAGGCATAAGAAAAGTGTCTGGTGCAAGCAGGAAGCAAATATTTGCTCAATTTATTGCCGAGTCAGTTGTGTATGCTTTTATTGCTTTGCTGGCTGCCTGCATCATCTTACTTCTGCTTGAACCTTTAGTGACTGGTTTATGGGTAAATCAGTTTTTTCATATTTCATTTGAATACAATTTTCAGATTCTTACTAAGTTCCTACTATTAAGCCTTGTTGTTGGTTTTATTGCGGGTATTTTGCCTGCCACATATATTTCTGTGTTTAATCCAATACAGATTTTCAAAAAGGCTAATAGTATCAAAATTTTTAAAGGATTTACTATAAGAAAAATCTTACTGACTATACAGTTTTGTGTATCATTAATTTTTATAGTGTCTGCTGCCATGGTATATCAGCAAACGCAACATATTTTCAATTTAGACTATGGATTCAATAAGGAAAATGTAGTGAATGTAAAACTGTATAAAACTGAAAATTATGCCCGATTTGCAGAAAAAATATCCTCAAATAAAAACGTTATATCTGTTTCTGCATGTGCATTTCCGCCGTCTATTGGTACCCAAAATGGCACTATGACCTACAGGGCTGAGCAAGTGAAAGATAGTTTACCTGCGAGTTATATTGATATTGATGCCAAATGTTTAGATGTATGGGGTTTGCAATTGGTAGCCGGAAGGAATTTACCGGAGTTGCCTACAGATAGTAATGAAACTTTTTTATTAATTAATGAGAAGATGGTAAGTGCGTATCAATACCCATCTGCTGCTGCTGCTATAGGACAAAGATTGCAAGTAGATGGTCATACTTTAGAAATAATTGGCGTTGTCAAAGACTTTAATTTTTTAAGTGCTGACAGAGGAGTGCAACCACTCATGCTACGAAATAGAAAAAAAGAATTTGGTTATGTAACAATTCGTATAGCTGCTGCGTCTCCTACTGAAACAGTGAATTTTTTGCAAGCTGCTTGGAAGCTTGTAAATCCGGCAAGCAAATTTGAATATGAATTTTATGATCAGCAGATATTATTTTTTCATTCAATGCTGAGTGTGGCTTCAAAAGTAATTGGCTTTATTGCTATGCTTGCAGTTATTATATCCTGCTTGGGTTTACTTGGCATGGCAACATATACTGCGGAAACAAGACAAAAAGAAATAGGAATACGTAAAGTATTAGGATCATCAGGACTGCAGATTATCTTTTTGCTCTCAAAGAGCTTTTTAGGCTTAATGTTACTGGCTATAATGATTGCTACACCAATTGCATTTTTCCTGAATAATATGTGGTTACAATTTTTTGCCAACCGCATAAACATTAGTGCAGGTGTATTTATAGTGGCTGTTATGGCATTATTCCTAATCAGTATTTTGATTGTATTTTCACAAGCATGGAGGGTATCAAAATATAGCCCTATAATTACATTGCGTAGCGAATAAGATTATTAATTATTTAAGATGTAGAACAAATAATATGCTCAAGAATTATTTCAAGATTGCATTCAGAAGTTTGATGCGAAACAAAGTTTTTTCATCCATAAATATTATTGGACTAGCCTTAGGATTGAGCTGTTGTTTATTGCTTGCACAGTACTTGCAGTATGAGCTTAGCTACGACAAATTTCATTCTAAAAATGATCGTATTGCCCGGGTCATTATGGAATATAAAATTGGGGACGAAGGTGCCAAAGGTAACTTTACCAGCACCCGTGTATTCCCGGAGTTTAAAAGACAATTTCCGGAAGTATCAGATGGTATGCGTATGTCCAGCTCTACACGCTTAGTAAAATATGGCGATAAAGTATTTGAGGAAAAAGATTTTTTATATGCCGACTCTACACTATTCAATGTATTTGATTTTAAATTACTGAGCGGTGATAAAAATCAGGTGCTGAAGGCACCAAAAATGTTGGTGATTTCAAAGCATATTGCAGAAAAATATTTTGGCAAAGAAAATCCTGTCGGTAAATCATTGCTGATAAGCAGTGTGCAGGATCCCTATTTAATAACGGGTGTAGTAGAAGATTGTCCTGGCAATTCGCAAATACAGTACAATATGATTGCTTCTCTGTCCAGCTTTGGTCCATTGCAAGAAGAAACATATAGTAATGCAAATTTTACTACTTATCTTCTGTTGAATAACAAAACATCTTTTGAACCGCTGCAAAAAAAAATCAATGCATTTATGGTGGGTGAAAGTGTCAGGGAAGAATGGACACTCAATTTTGAATTGGAGCATTTTGCTAAAGTACATTTGTATTCACCTTACGATGCCTTTAAACCAAATAGCAATATCAATTATATCTATATCATTATAGCAGTGGCATTCTTGATTCTTGCCATAGCATGCTTTACATATATCAATTTAAGTACTGCAAGAAGTGCAGAAAGAGCAAAAGAAGTTGGCATAAGAAAATCGAGTGGAGCGCAGCGCAAGCAGCTATTCTGGCAGTTTATAAATGAGTCATTATTCATTACCATTCTCTCATTGCTGCTCAGCTATATCATACTCATTCCATTGCTTCCGGCATTTAATTTACTCACCGCAAGTTCTTTATCATATAGTGGTTTTTTTCAGCCTTATTTATTGATAACTACTATTGGATTTGTATTGTTTATTGGTTTGTTGGCCGGCAGTTATCCGGCACTCATGTTATCAGCATATAACCCCATTGTGGTTTTAAAGGGTCAGTTTAAAAACACAAGTAGTGGCAATAGTTTACGAAAGGGATTAATCGTATTTCAGTTTATCATTTCTATTTTTCTGATTATTTCTACATTCATCATTGGCAATCAGCTTTACTATATTCAACACAAAAAATTGGGTTATAGCAAAGACAATGTACTCATAGTAAGTTTAGATCAAAAACTCATTGAAAAAATTGATGTAGTCAAAAAAGAAGTGATGGGTTTATCATCAGTTAAATCTGTTTCTATGGCTTATGAGAGTCCTGTAAAAATATTAGGTGGCTATAATATGAGCGGCCCAGATCTCAAAAAACAAATGGCTGTAACAGCTAATCCTGTTGATGAATCTTATATACAAACTACAGGTATAGAACTTCTTGCCGGCACATCATTTACATATCAAGATGTACTTGCTGCTACAAATAAAGACTACACCAAAAGCTACTATCAATTTATATTAAATGAATCTGCGGCAAAAGCACTGGGATGGACTGCTCAGGAAGCTATTGGTAAAAAAATGTATTTGGGTGAAGATCGCCCCGGTGAAGTAAAGGGTGTTGTAAAGGATTTTCATTTTGCATCATTGCACAACAATATAGAACCGCTTGTATTGTTTCCAACAAATTGGGGTAATAACTTAATTGTACAAACGGATGGAAAAAATATGGCGGGTGTATTGAGCGGACTCGAAAAAAAGTGGAAGGAATTGGCTCCATATCGTCCTTTTGTATATCATTTTATGGATGAAGAGTATCAGCAAATGTATGATGCTGAAAAACGCACCGGCAGTGTGTTTAATGTATTTGCCCTATTAGCTGTACTGCTTGCCTGCATGGGATTGTTTGGCTTATCAGCTTATGCTGCCCGTCAACGAATAAAGGAAATTGGTATCAGAAAAGTATTGGGCGCAACTGTGGCACAAATCAATCTATTACTTTCATTGGGCTTTGTCAAATTAATTCTTTTTGCTTTCTTAATTGCAACACCATTAGCATGGTATGCCATGAATAAATGGTTGGACCAATTCAGCTATCGAATAGATATTGGTTATGGAATTTTTATTTATGCTGGCGCAATAACTTTGGTAGTTGCAATGCTTACCATCAGTTTTCAATTCATAAGAGCTGCTTTGTCAAATCCTGTAAAGGCATTGCGCAGCGAATAAAGGATATTCACTTAATTATGGGCTTATTCTAAAGTAAATAGAAAGTATACTATATCTTCCTTTTTAACTGCTGCGCAGCAATAAAATTTTGCATTTGCAATAGGTTAAAACTGCTCAAATTATTTGCAGCTTTTAGACCACCCTTTTGTGCTGATAATACTCCATAGCGTAAATCATGGTATCCATCAATATGGTGTGCATCCGGATTGATAGATAGTAGTACATTGTTTTCTATGCACATCGGAATCCATTGCCAGTCAATGTCTAAGCGTCTTGGGTGAGCATTGATTTCTATAACCACATTGTGCGCAGCACAAGCTTCAATGATTGCTTGATGATCTACGGGGTATCCTGCCCTGCTCAATAGCAGCCTACCCGTCATGTGGCCAAGAATATTTGTAAAAGGATTTTCAATGGCCTTGAGCAAACGATTCATTGCTTTTTCCTCTGTCATTTTTAGGTTGCTGTGTACAGATGTTATCACACAATCAAAGCTGGAGAGAATATGGTCAGGATAGTCTAAACTGCCATCATTTAAAATATCACATTCTATACTTTTGAAAATCACAAAAGGCGCTAATTTTTTATTGAGTATATCTATTTCTGCATGTTGTGCTTTTATGCGGTCTTCTTTCAATCCATTTGCATAAAAAGCACTCTGACTATGGTCACTGATTATGAGGTATTCAAATCCCTGTGCCTTTGCTGCCACAGCCATTTCATCCAAGGTATTGCTGCCATCACTCCACTTACTGTGCGAATGAATAATACCTTTGATATCCTTAGTGTCAATCAATGATTCATTGTCCTTTATAAGCTGCTGAATATCCCCATTTTCTCTTCTGCAAGGAAGGATATAAGGAAGCTGATACTGCGCAAATATTGCGTTTTCATTTTCAACATTTTCTGCAATGGAATACTGCTCATTCCATGCGGTTAAAAATGCCGTACTTGCAGTGGTGTTGAATAAAGTGGTATGTAGATTTGCATTGCTTGTTGTATGAAAAAAAATATCAATAACACTTTGTTTTTTAAAATGTAGTTGATTGCCTTCTTTTGCAAAACCAATTGTTTGCATGTAAACTGAAAGCTGCACGGGATCTGCATTTGAAACCCATTCTAATTGCTCTAAAGTATTGCACTGCCTGCGAAAGGCACCTGTTATTTCAAATACATTTTCCGGAAAATTTTCTTGCAGCATCAACTGCATTTGTGTGGCAAATACTTCTGCCTCCGCATATAAAAATGAACCTTGATTTTTAAAATAGAATTCAATGGATTCTTTTACACTCTGTTGTGTTTTTTCTCCAAATCCTTTATACAACATCAAGCGGTTTTCATGACATGCATATAATAGTTCTCCCAAACTTTCAATGTCCATCTCTTGCCAAATTGTAGCAATTTTTTTTGGACCCAAACCTTTTATCTGAAGCATTTCAGTAATTCCGGGCGGTGTCTTTTCTAACAAATCAATCAGGCTTTTCAGTGTGCCGGTTTGTTGTATTTCATCTACTCTTTTTGCTACAGAATCCCCAATGCCCTTAATGGCAATAATTTTATCAACGGACAAATCAGAAAGCTCAACAGGCAGCTTGTCTATAACAAATGCAGCATTGCTATAACTACGGCTTCTAAAACTGTTTTCACCATGTATATCCATTAGCTTTGATAATAGAGAAAATTGTGCTGCTATATATTCATTATTGTAACTCATTTTTATGCTATTGAATTGAATGAAACAAAGAAACTGCTTCCTACTTGATCTGCTGTTTCAAACCATATTTGGCCATTTGCTTTTTCTGTAATTGCTTTACAGATAGCAAGTCCAAGGCCTGTGCCACTTGACTTTGTAGTAAAATTTGAGATCGGAAGAGCACAC
>ERZ650309.707-NODE-707-length-16049-cov-6.178067_pt1 | contig 16049 bp, 11 predicted proteins | sample MGYA00376245_ERZ650309 | MGnify/ENA primary metagenome ERZ650309 (study PRJEB26733, sample SAMN07839294) | wastewater metagenome | biome: urban; feature: wastewater treatment plant; material: waste water | place: USA: North Carolina | collected 2016-04-26 ...
ATCTACACAGGCGAAGACACTCTTTCCCTACACGACGCTCTTCCGATCTCGGATGATTAGTTAATTCATCCATCATTTCAGCTTCGCTAAATGTTATTTCGGTATTGACAACATGATACACTTGATCATTCTTTTCTATCCGATCCCTTCTATCATCTTTCAAATAAAAAAGATTGATTGCTCTGCCGGCCGCTTGTACCTTATAATGATTTTGAAGCTCGTTAATACTTGCTTTTACCGCCTTACTTGAAAAACCTTCTTGTAATTCTTTTTTAAAAATAGCAGCAAACTCATTTTTTATTAATGGCGAATCAGGCAAAAATACAATCAAGCCGTAGGCACCAAAAAGTTTGTTAACTATTTGCATGGTTGCTTCCTGTATTGAACACCCATGTGTGTAAGCACCATTGATTAAATCCATCACCACATTGCCATATTCTAAAACACTGAGCTGGCCGCTAAGCTCTTGCAATAATGCTGTGCTATTTTTATCCAGCACCATTCTTCCAAAAGCACCTGTTTGATTGGTTTTCCACTCATATTTTTTTGAGTCAATGGTAAAGTGATTGAGCTCATCAAAATCAGCATCTTCACTGCCCATATAGTACACCGGCACAAAATGATATTGAGGCATTGCAGCATTTAACTGCTTGCTTAAAGCAATAGTATGTGCAATTTTGTAAATAAAATACAGGGGGCCTGTTAATAGATTTGGCTGATGTGCAGTGGTAATAGTGAATGTGTTTTGATGCTGTAATTTTTGAATATTTGATTGTACAGCTTCATTTGTAGAAATAGATGCATAGGTAAGTGCTAAATGATTTACCAAGATAGCTCTATTCGTTGGAAAATTTTCCCTTGCTGCTATACTGCTTGCTACTCCATTAAAATCAGTTGGATGGGCAAAAAATGGCTTTAAAAGTTCAGCTTGCTTTTTATAAGCATTAGCAATAGCCGAGAAAGCATTTGTTTGCTCAAAGCTGATATAACTTGAATTAGCATGCATAAGAATGGCAAATATATGCTTGTATATTTTGCTTTAAATGAATACTGCTATTTGTGACATAGTTTATGATATATGGTGTAGTTCTGAGAATAACTTGTAGTAAGAAAGCTCTAAGAAATATATGACCCTTTTAAATCAATGACCGAAAAGTGTATTCATGAAATCAGAGGATATTAAATGCAACTATTGAACATATATATGTAGTTCAAATTGCTATTAGCGAAATCAAGATGCACCTTAAGTGAAATTCATTTCAAATACCAGTCTCAGTGCTCCTCCCTGTTGGAGTGATTTTCAAGTAAACTGCTACGTCTGGGTTCGGGTACGTTTTCATACTCAAAAGGACAGTGCAAACACCCATTGCCACAACAATATCCTTTCATTTCATGATAAGCTTTTGTAAGCACCATTAATCCTTTATCGTTGTAGTAAAAATGTATGTTTTCAATTAAATCGACTGTCATGAACTAATGCTTTAATTTTTGCATCAAGGTCTGGTAATATTTCATTCGGAAGACTAAATAATAGATAATAAATTTGGTTGCTTCCTGAAATATTTAATCCTTCATAATGCGTTTTTATATTCAATTCGGGTATGCTTGGCACTGATGTGTAAACATTCTCCAAATCTACTAACAAGTGTAATTGAAATAAGTTGATGACATCTTTAGTAAACTTATATAACACTGGGCTATCTGTTTTAAGATGTATAGCACCTCCGGGTTTTAGTAGCTGTTGATATTTACGCAGATAGCGGGGATGGGTAAGTCTTTTTTTAAATTTTTGTAATTGGGGATCTGGAAAAGTAATCCAGATTGCATCCACTTCTCCTTTGATAAAATAGTTGTCTATTTTTTCAATTTCTGTTCTTAAAAAGGCAGCATTGAGCAAGCCATTATCTAAGGCATTTTTTGCTCCACGCCATATTCTGTTTCCTTTGATATCAATACCTAAAAAGTTTTGATCTGGATACAATGCTGCCAATCCATTGGTATATTCACCTTTGCCGCAGGCCAATTCCAAAGTTATCGGGTTTGAATTTCCAAAAAAATCAGCCCATTTACCTGGCATTTCCACAGGAAATTCCAACACATTTTCAAATGTTTTAATTGCAGCAAAGCGCTCTAATTTTTTCTGACCCATTTCTGAAAATAATTCAGGCGTTTCCTGTAGAAGAAACGCCTGAAATTTTTAATAACCCTTACTAATATTTTACCAAAAAGCCAATGCCAAACAATGACTTAAACTGTGTGCCGGGTGATGTAAGTTTATCACCAAATAATCTAACATCATCATCATAAATAATATCTAAACTCCAAGTAGCAGATAAAACTTTTGAAATTTTAAATGCAAATAAGTTTGTCATAAAGATGTCTATATTTTGTGGATTGTTTCTATAGTTTGAAAACATATCCAAACGACCTTTGTACGAAATTGGTTTTGTGGCATCCGTAAAATAATTGATAGTAGTATATGCACCCAATTCATTTACAGATTTTTTACCCGGTGCCACCCCATATAATCCCTGACTGTTAAGCTCACTATTTGTAACAATAACCCAGCGGCTTGTAAGTGGTGAAACAAAAATAGAGAGATTGTTAAGTGGCTTATAATCTAAACCCGGACTCACCAATATATATGCCGGAGCAAATGCGGTAGATGATAATGTTTTTGTGCTGTCTGTTGGGTATGTAAATCCTTCAAAAAACTGGCTTCTAAAGTTGAATAATCCACTTAAATTGAGTTTTGAGTTTAATGCATACCCATATTTCGAAAGTAGGTCAATACGGTCATCATTTTTTCTGCCTCCTAAGCTGGTTGTTTTTACATATCCGAGATTTATATCAAGGTTATTATCCCAGCTATGTTTATCTTTTTTATAATATGCATGTAAATTAGAATATAAATTCAATGAAAGGGTAAATTTATCTCCTCCTGCAGCCCAATTACTAAGTGTACCTTGAGATACATTAACACTCAGCAAACCTCCTGTGTTCCATGTTTTTACAGTTGTGTCAGCCGGATCTTTTGTTATAGTTCTGGTGGATTCGGTTTGTAAATTTTTTACCGTAGCATCTTGTGCATGTAGGATACTATTCGCTGCAACCAACGAAAAAATCAAAATAGCAATTTTCTTCATATTCAATATTTTCTTAAAAATGGGCGCAAAGATGAAGAAAAAATAAGAAAATTAAAGAATATACTATGCTTATTTATATTTCAATATAAACACTAAATACAGATTTTGAGCACTACAAAGTCTTTTGTGCTATTATAGATGCACTTCTACTGGGAAAATATTTATCCCTCAATTTTAAAGTAAACTGCTCAATGACTTCTGATATTACTACACCTGCTACAATGCTTACCAAATAGTAAGTAATAAGGCTCAGCCACGAATCTGCCGGCATATATTCTTTTACAATAAAAACAATAACAAGTTTGTGAAAGAGATAGATGGAATATGAATAAAATCCAATACGAGCAATACCATTAACTATTAACGCAGAAAACCTTTTATTGATTCTTTGAGCAATGTCAGGGGTTAAAATAAAGTATAATAAAATAGTGCCAAAGCTGATGTATAATAAACTATAACCTGCCACAGACATTACGTTCGTGTACCAAGGCATATTATTCATATTTTCTGGATCGGGTGCAGGCACAAAAGTGTACAACAAGAAAGTAAAAATGGTAATGCCTGAAAGTAGTTTGACATTCCTTTCATAAAAGGATTGTAATGCTGCCCTATTGAAATGATAATTATATGCAATCATAACACCACACACCAATGAATCCATCCGATATTGTGTTTGAATATGGCGTACCCAATAATTGAATATCACTGAGCGATGATACAATAATTCCACCATCACATTTACAGCCCTTAGTGAAACGCATACAAGCATAATCGTAAACAAAGCCTTGTTCATGCGAGACACATCTCCTATCATTTTTTTCTTTGAAAAAATGTATAAAATAAAACATAAGAAAAAATAAAAATGCTCTTCTACACACAAAGACCATGTATGCCCCCACATGCCGCCTATATAGTTTCGGACAAAAAATAGCTCCCCAATCTTTTGAGTAATTTTAAAATCTTTTCCAATATTGGCATACATGAAAATAGATGCAACTATCATGAGGTAGAATAAAGGATATATCTTAAAACCTCTTCTGATTAAAAAATTTCCAGCTTTAATATCTTGATACTTTTGATATTCTTTAAATAACAATCCCGAAACCAAAAAACCACTCAGCACAAAAAATAAATCGACACCAAACCAACCGTTTTTTGTGAGCATATTGAAAGGGTCAATGACTGCAAAGCTCGTACTCTGAAGAAATCCGAAAAGGGGTAATTCAAAGAAGTCGCGTTGATGAAAAAAAACAACCAATAAAATTGCTATACCTCTTAAGAAATCAATTTCTCTATTCCTATTCTTCATGAAATAATTTTCTGTAATTTAATTAATTGTGGTTTAGAATCTTAAAAGCCTAAATGACCATTGGCGGACAAATATAGAGGTACAGGATAACTTTTGCTAAAGCATTAATTAACTAGAAGCTGCTCTTTTTAAAACAAAGTTAAAGTTTAGGATAAAAATAAATTTAATTAGAAACAGTTTAATCTTTGTACTTTCGGCAATCCCAATAAGATTTTTTTGGAAAAATTAGTTATCATACCCACCTACAATGAAATTGAAAATATCGAATTCATTATTCAGGCCATTTTTAATCTGGAAAAAGATTATCATATCCTAATTATTGATGATGGCTCCCCAGATGGAACCGCAAAGCGTGTGAAGCATTTAATGGAAGTTTATGAAGGGCAACTTTTCTTGGAAGAGCGATTGGGCAAGCAAGGTTTAGGCACTGCTTATATTCATGGATTTAAATGGGCACTACAAAGGGGGTATCAATATATTCTTGAAATGGATGCAGATTTTTCGCATTGCCCCGATGATTTGGAAAGACTTTATAAAGCTTGCAAGCATAATAGTGGTGATGTGGCTGTTGGAAGCAGGTATGTGCCTGGCGGCAAAATTGAGAACTGGCCCATTGACAGGCATTTATATTCCCGAGGAGGTGCCCTATACACTAAGCTCATTACATGGATGCCTGTTAATGACCCTACTGCAGGGTTTGTTTGTTATAAAAGATCTGTACTGGAATCCATCAATTTAGAAGCAATTCGATTTAAAGGTTATGCATTTCAGATTGAAATGAAATTTGTTGCATGGAAGCTTGGTTTCAATCTTGTAGAAGTACCAATCACCTTCATCGACAGGCAAAATGGCACCAGTAAGATGAGTAAAAATATTCTAAAAGAAGGCGTATTGGGAGTACTAAAAATTCAATGGAAAAGCATTTTCACTTCATACAAAAAGCGCATGGATAATCGTTTGAGCATTACTCCATCCACAAAAAATGAGATTGAAAAAAAGAAGGCTACCACTATTACATAAATGTGATAATAGTAAATGATTTTACACTGCTGCTATGAAATACCAAGTACTAATAAAGTTTGAGATCGATGAGGAATTTATGGCTTTAGTTCCTGCCCATCGTTCCTATATCAATTTTTTAATAAATAAAGCAATTGTAGATAGCTATATAGTTTGTCTTGAAATAAAACAAGCATATCTAACCTTAAATGCCGAGAATAAAATTGCTGCGAAAGCAATTTTAAAAAAATCTCCTCTTTATAGGTTTTGGACTTATGACATACACGAAGTATTTGTATATGATGGCCAAATGTATCGTCTGCCAACTTTACAACTCAACTGATTTTATGATTAGTTTTTATTATTCAACTCATGATCACCTTCACAGATACATCCGGATTCTCTAGTAAATAATTTGCCATTTCTTCATTCATCAGAAAGCCCTTTTCTCTATTGGCCAATGTTATTTTTAATTGATGCAGTGGATCACTGAGGTGTATGCGTAGTGCAGTTTTTCCGGGGTTTGATTTAATATTTTTATCGGCAAAATTTACAAAATCTAAACTAAGACTTGCAGGTTCCATGCTTAGTTCTATTTGCTTGGTCATGTTTTCCTTTAATGATTCCAATAAGAGCATATTGGTTACTTTAAATTCATATTGATCTGTACTGTTATATCTTAATTTGAAGAAGCCAGTTGCAGTAATAATTTTGCCCACCTCAAAATAGTTCTGATATTTTACATAGTCATCTGCCCACAGTGCCAATTCTGTTTTTCCACTATAATCTTCAATAGTTACAATACCAAACTTTCTTCCCGTTTTTGTATTTCGATGTGCAGCATCTGTTACAAGCCCTGCCAGCCTTATTGTTTTTCCGGCATGTAGTTGTATGTCTGTGGCAGAATCTTTAACCTCTGTATACTGTGCGATGGGTGTAATGCCATAATATTTCATTTCAAACTTAAAATGATCAAGTGGATGCCCACTCATATAAATTCCACAAACATCTTTTTCATAATGCAATAATTCCGTTAAACTCCAATGTGGACATTGTGCAATTTGCGGCTGACTAATAGCTGGCATGCTTGATTCGCCAAATAAAGAATTAATGCTTTGTGTTTTGCTATTAGCTACTTGTTGTGCAAATGTTATCAACCTCTCAATACCACTCCTGTTTTCACTGCTTACATAAAAATACTGTGCTCGGTGCAGCTCAGGAAAGCAATCAAATGCGCCACCATAGGCAAGACTTTCCAATGTTTTTTTATTGACACTTCTTTGATTTACCCTTTTAATGAATTCAAATATGTTTGCATACATACCATCTTTTTTCCTTTCCAAAATGATATTGTCTAATGCAGCATCGCCCACACCTTTTAGCCCACCAAGTCCAAAACGAATTTCACCTTTATCATTTACAGCAAACCCCTTTTGAGATTCATTGATATCCGGCCCCAACACTTTTATTCCCATTCTTTTGCACTCTTCCATAAAGAACGTTGTTTTTTCAATCGACCCGCTGTGGTTGAGTACAGCTGCCATATATTCTGAGGGGTAGTGGGCTTTTAAGTAGGCTGTTTGATAGGCAACAAACGCATAACAAGTGGAGTGACTTTTATTAAATGCATATTGTGCAAATGATTCCCAGTCTGTCCATATTTTTTCCAATACTGGCTGAGGATGGTTTAAAGCTGTGGCACCTTTAATAAAACTATCTTTCATTTTATCTAAGGTTTTTCGGTCTTTTTTACCCATTGCTTTTCGTAATGTATCTGCCTGACCTTTTGTGAAGCCCGCCAGCTTTTGACTGAGCAACATTACCTGCTCTTGATAAACAGTAATGCCATAGGTTTCTTCTAAATATTCCTGCATTTCGGGTAGGTCATATTTTATTTCTTCCCGTCCATGTTTGCGTGCAATGAAGTTTGGAATATAAGCCAATGGCCCGGGTCTATACAAGGCGTTCATAGCAATCAAGTCCTCAAACTGATCCGGTTTTAATTCACGCAAATATTTTTGCATGCCCACACTTTCAAATTGAAATGTACCATTTGTTTCCCCTTTTTGATAGAGTTGGTAAGTGGCATAATCATCTAATGGTAGTGCATCCGGCTCTATGGTTATATGATGTTTTTCTTTAATGATTTCTAAAGCAGTCTTTAAAATGGATAAAGTTTTCAAACCCAAAAAGTCCATTTTTATGACTCCACTTTCTTCTATCACACTACCCTCTATTTGTGTAACCCACAAATCAGAATCCTTTGCAACAGACACAGGTATCAGCTCCATCAAATCTTTTGGTGCAATGATGATTCCTGCTGCATGCACGCCGGTGTTTCTTACACTGCCCTCTAATTTCTCTGCTTCTCTTAGCACCGCTGCACGCAGGTCATCGCCTGCTTTTATATTGCGCAGCAAATCTGCATTTGTAATATCATTGGCATCGTAGCCTTTTGATTCCATGCTTTTTTCTCCATCTTTAATATACAAAGGAGCATAGAAGACGGTCTTCAGTTCAGTACCCGGTTTTTCGGGAACCAACTTTGCCAAAGCATTGCTTTCACTCAATGGAAGATCCATTACCCTTGCCACATCTTTTATACTACTTCTTGCAGCCATTGTGCCATAAGTTACAATTTGAGCAACCTGATTTTTGCCATATTTTTCAACAACATAATCTATTACTTTTTGCCTGCCATCATCGTCAAAATCTGTGTCTATATCTGGCATACTTTTTCTGTCTGGATTTAAAAATCGCTCAAACAGTAAGTTGTATTTCATAGGATCAATATTGGTAATGCCAATGCAATAAGCTACTACACTACCCGCAGCCGATCCACGACCTGGTCCAATAAATACACCCTTTTCTCTTCCCGCTTTTATAAAATCACTTACAATCAAAAAATACCCGGCAAAGCCCATAGTTTTTATAGTAAATAATTCAAAATCTATTCGCTCTGTTGTTTCGCTATTTAGTTCACCATATCGTAAAGTTGCACCCTCATAGGTTATATGTTTTAGATATTCCCATTGATTGAGATTAATATCTTCATACAGCTGAAATGCAGTTGGAATGGGGAATGCAGGCAATAGAATATCTTTTTTCAGGTTGAGATATTCCACCCTGTCCACTATCATATTTGTATTATCAATAGCTTGGGGCAGATCACTAAAAAGCTGCGCCATTTCATTTGGGCTCTTGAAATAAAAATTATTATTAGGAAATTTAAACCGCCTATTTTTTACCTGTGCATCATCATTTACAAAATCATCATAACCGGGTGTACTTTGCTTTTCGCCAGTGTTTATACAAAGTAAAATATCATGCGCATTGCTGTCTGTAATGTCAGTATAGTGAGAATCATTTGTTGCTATTATGGGTACATTATATTTTGCCGCATATTGTAATAATCGAGTATTTATTTTTTCCTGTTCAGGAATATTATGGCGCTGTATTTCTATAAAATAATCGTCTCCAAATTGATTGTGCCACCATTGAAATTCTTTTTCTGCAGCGGCTTCATCTTTATGCAGAATGGCTTGTGGCACATATGCACCAATACAACAAGTAGTAGCAATTAATCCTTCTTTGTATTGCTCTAATAATTTTTTATCAATGCGTGGATATTTACTATAATACCCCTGCACATATCCCATAGAAGTAAGCTTCACTAAGTTTGCATAACCTATTTTATTTTTTGCCAGCAGTACCTGGTGATATCTATCGTCTTTTTGCTCCCTGCTAAATATTTTGCGGGTGTGGTCTTCTACTACATAAAATTCGCATCCTACAATGGGTTTTACAGTGGGTACTATTATATCATTACCTGCATCATCTTTCCCAATCACCTTAGTTTTATTCCACGCCTGTTTTACAAATTCGAATGCGCCAAACATGTTTCCATGATCCGTAATGGCCAATGCCGGCATTTGATGCTCAGCGGCTTTTGTATATAAACTTTCAATACTACTAGCACCGTCCAGCAGGCTATATTGGGTATGAACGTGCAGGTGAGAAAATACAGGCATAAAAAAACTTAGGCGTGCAATGTACAAAGCCAAGTGACCTGCTTGCCTACGTTTTTTTCCACAGTTTAAAAAAACAAAGGGGAGAAAATTAAATTAATTTTTCAACCCAATATTTTACTATGATTTTACAATAAATCCACGCATCTATATTCAGACATTATAGGGGTTTACTCAATAGACTGCATCACAGACCGATATTCATGATCGGATGAAATGGTTTTTGCCGCCTCCAAAAAAGAGTTTTTTATGGCTGCATCGGCAGGAATTTTTTCTGCAATGCTGCGCAATGCATCTGCTTTTTCATAATCAGAAGAAATTTTTGAAGAAATTTGTATGATGGCAATCCATTGCTCTTTTGTATAGGATGCTTTTTCAATAATTTCTTCAAGCACATTTTTCTTTTCATAATCACTACCAATGCTGTTTACAACAGAAAGGAGTTTATTAAAGTTTTCAGATGGAATGTTTTGAGCTTGCAGTAGCTTTTCTAAAATGCCTGCTTTTTCGTAATCACTGCCTATTGTTTGTACTACTTTTAATGTGGCATCAAAATCATTTTCTGATATATTTTGAGTAGATAATATCTGCTCAAGCACACCAGCCTTCTCATAATCACTGCCAATGGAAGATATGATAGATAGACATTCAGCAATATGATTTTCTGAAATAGATTTCTTTTGCAATAAAGATTTGATAACACCTGCTTTTTCATAATCGCTGCCAATACTTTTTACTACCAATAAATAAGTAGAAACTGACGATGCATCTGATAGAAACTGATCACCAAACTTGCCTAATACCCCTGCTTTTTCATAATCAGATTCAATGTTTGTTGTGAGTAAAAGCAGATTGTTTTTTTCTGCTGTGCTTAGTGTATATTGCTTTAACACAACTGATATCCAACTGCTTTTCTGATAGTCTGATTTGAACTGATTCGTTTCTTGTACCAAGGCAGAAACTCCTCCTTTTTTATAGATTCTAAAGGCATGCCCTTTTATATCAATACCATGTAAAATCATGGTGGATATTGCATCTTGCAGAATGCTTTTCCCTATCTCTGAATCTGGGCCAAATTGTTTTGTTCCAGCATAAATTTCATAACTAATATTTCCACTGCCATCATTTTTTGCTGTAAATTTTTTATTGTCCTTTTTGTACCGAACTATTCCATTTTCAGATATATGTTGTATAGCCGTTTCTGTTTCATTAAAACTAATATCACCCTCTACTTCAATTTTTAAATGATCTTGAGAATCTGTTATAGTCATTCTTTGACTACTATGTGACTCATTAGAAATTGTAGTATTGTTTACTGATTGAGAGTGGCATGCGCTCAGGAAAATAAATATAAGTGCACTTATCAATAAATTCTTTTTCATTTTAAAATTTTTTCTATTTGAAAATATAATTATTCTGTTTTTAATGCAGTGGAAGGATTGGCATTAGCTGCTTGATATGTTTTGATACTTAGTACCAAAAATGCTATCAGAAGAGTTCCAACACCACCTATTATAAACAACCACCAGCTTAATTCTGTACGATATGCAAAATTATCTAACCAACTATTTGCTGCCCACCAGGAAAGTGGAACTGCTACAATAAATGCAATACAAACTAATTTTAAAAAGTCAAAAGTGAGTTGTTGTATGATTTGAGTGACAGAAGCCCCCAATACTTTTCTTACACCAATTTCTTTTGTGCGTTGGTTTGTTGTATAAATGACTAATCCCAATAAACCTAAACAACTGATGAGAATTGCAATGCCCGCTGCCCAGTTGAGCAACCTGCCCATATGTTGTTCTTCCTTATATAATTTTGCAATTGACTCATCAAAAAACTGATACTTGAAATCGTCTTCAGGATAAATTTCTTTGTATAACTTTTCAATTTTATTGATAGTAGGAGTGAATGATGCAGCACCTGTTTTTAATTTTAAATGTAGCGTATAATTATTATTCAGCCCATTGATTAAACACAATGGTTTGATTTGAGTATAAAGAGATTGTTGGTGAAAATCTTTTACCACACCTACAATCGGTAATTGTAAACCACTCCATTGCAAATTTTTACCAATTGCAGATTCCGGTTTTTTAAAACCGAGTACTTTACAATAGGCCTCATTGATGACCATTGCATTAAATGTATCACTTGCAGGCAGGTCGTTTCCGGCTAGTAGTTGTAAGCCGAAAATCTTTATATAGTTATCATCTGCCTGTTTAAATTGTACATCCGTTGTTACCTCTTTTTTCCCATCCATATATTTTATCTCTCCTGAACTGGTATTACTTGATAAAGGTGCATTTCCGGAGATACTTATCATTTCTATATCTGGAATTGATTTTATTTTATCGGCTAATACAAACCTTTTCTTGTCATTTTCATTGGAAAAAAAATTATATGGTGCGTCAATAGAAACAATGGCATCTTTTTTAAAACCCAGATCTTTATTAATTCCATAATGAATTTGCTTACTCACCACTAATGTGGCTATTAAAAATACTTGCGCTATAATAAATTGAGATACTGTCAATACTTTTCTAATACTTCCTTTTCTACTTTTTGAATTGCTACCATTATTTACATTTTTTAGAACTATTGTAGGGTTATATTTAGTTAATATCCATGCAGGATAATATCCTGAAAGTATAGTAATGATAGCAATCAAGGAAATAAGAAAAACGACAAGCTCGGGTTGATTGAACCAGTCGAAAGCTATACCCGGTGATATAAAATCTTTAAATAACTTTAGAAGAAAAGGCCCTAGAATTATAGATAGAATGGCTGCTGTACAGGTTAGTAAAAGAGTTTCTGTAAGGAACTGTGTAATGAGTTGATTTTTTGAACTACCTAATGTTTTCCTGATACCTATTTCTTTTGCCCTGCGGGATGCTTGAGCTGTTGCCAGATTGATAAAATTAATGCATGCCAACAACAAGATAAAGCATGCCACAATGATCAAACCATAAAGTGTTGTTTTATTTGCAAGATAATCGCCTAACACACCATATTTATTGTTGAAATGAATATCAGAAAGGGGTTGCAACTTCCAGGTGGTATAATTGGCTGCATCTTCCACATTATCTCCCCGATGCATACGCTCTAATTGCTCTAACTGCGTTTCAATATTTTGTACTGAAGCACCATCAGTAATTTTTACATACAACTGGGATGAGCTATTTGTGTTACCCCAACTATCCAAACCAAAATTTTCTTTTAAGCCGGTTACTGCAATTGTTTTCATAGATACAAACACATTTCCCGTTAAATCGCTATTAAAAGGTAAAGGCTCTACAACCCCTGAAATAGTTGTTTTAATAGTATCATTGATGACTAAAGTTTTGCCAATAATATCTGCTGGTTTGATATCTGGAAAAAATACGGCCGCTTTAGCTGAAGTTATTACTGTTTTATAAGGTTCGTTCAAGGCCTCATTTCTGCTTCCACAAAGCCATGTATAGTTAAATAATTTAAAATATCCTGCATCGGCATATAATACTTGTTTTTCTTTTTTATATACACTACCAATATCATCCCCAGGCACGGGGATATTAATTTTTGTTTCCCACTCGCTATAGTAGTGTGCTTCGGATTCTACTCCCGAAGTATTTTGCAATATACTACCAGCCAGAGGAAAGGGTACACCCATATTGGAATAATCCTCACCACTAAATTTAAAATCAGTTACAACCCTATATATACGATCTCCATCCGGATGATTCTTATCAAAACTAAAATCATGTTGTACGATCAGGAAGATAACCATGGCTGTACATACACCAATGGAAAGACCAATAATGTTGATACTTGTAAACAGCTTATTCTTTGCAAAATTTCTGAAAGCAATGCTGAAGTTTGTGCGTTTCATACTATGAAATCATCGTTTTATGGTTTAATGACTGCTATTTGTATTGTTGAATCTTTTTCAATTATAAAACCGCCCTTGTTTGCATTCTTCTTTGTATCACAATATCGCCATTCATATTTTCCAGGAGAAAGACTGGCTTTGTAGGTAAAATATGATTCTCCTTCTTCTAAACTCACCATAAACTGATCTATTACAACACCGGGATGTTCTGTATTTATTATTTCAATCCTGCCATTTCCGCCACATTTGGTGCATGTAAATTGTGCATCACCATCTTTCTCTCTTAGAATATGGTTTGCACTTGATCCACTACTATTTGAAAAACTTTTTGCAAGCCTTCCATTTGATGTAGATTTTCCTTCACAATCATTTGTACTTCTTACTGTATGGCAAAACATCAACATGCCCACATCATCAGCCGAGTATATGCTGCTGTCTTTTTCGTGGGTTATGTAAATTTTTCCTGCTTCCATTTTATAAATATAACCTGCTTTATGAAGGCCATTTTTAAGCACAATGGTATCCTCTTGTTGTGCCTGTATGCATTGAATCATTGAAATAAATACAATGGTCAATAAGCAGGTTTTTGAAATAGTCTGCATAGTGAATTTTTATATGCCAGAAAATTTCAATCATTGTGCCATTAGCACAAATCCTTTATTAGATGGGGTTTACACCATTTTAGGAATTCAAAAAAATGTACGATATCGTACAGTGTTGATACGAAACAATACGTTTCAATTTTGATGCAAGCAATAAAAAAAGGTCTCTGTGGAAGACCTTTATTATAATTTTTTATTTGATTTTTTTATTGCGCCAGCAAAACAATCAGTATGGAAATAGATGGATTGAATTAATTTCTAATCGGCCTGCCGGAGGTAATAACAGATTGTATGCGCTCTAATGTTTTGCGTTCTCCACATAAGCTTAAGAAGTTTTCACGCTCCAAATCAAGCAGGTATTGTTCAGATACAAATGTTGGCTCACTCAAATCTCCGCCGCACATTACATAAGCTAATTTTTTTGCTACTAATGCATCATGTTCAGTAGCATAGTTTGCAGATTTCATGGCATGAATACCAGCATACAAAGCACCCAATGCACTACGGCCAAGCACTTTTATGTCTGTACGTTGTATGGGTTTGGTATAGCCCGCAGCATGCAAGTCAATTACGGCTTCTTTTGCGGTAGCAATGCGCCTGCTCTGGTTTACAACTATAGCATCTGCACCCTTGCGCAGTATGCCCAAGTTATATGCTTCTGCTGCACTGGTAGCCACTTTAGCTGTGGCAATATTTAAAAATCTGTTTTTGAGCGTAATGGTTTCTGGTTCATCCGCATGCATTTCATCACTGGCTCTCAGTACAAATTCCTTTGTGCCACCGCCGCCGGGTATTACACCAATGCCCAATTCTACTAAGCCAATATAGGATTCAGCAGCAGCACAAATTTTATCTGCATGCAAACTCATTTCACATCCACCGCCAAGGCATAAACCATGTGGTGCCACAACCACCGGCACAGACGAATATCTAACCCGCATCATCGTATTTTGAAATAAGCGAATAGCCATATCCAACTCATCATAATCTTGCTCAATAGCAAACATGAAAATCATGCCCACATTGGCACCGGCACTAAAATTTGCACCATCATTTGCAATAACTAAACCTTTGTATTTTTCTTCTGAAAGACTAATAGCTTTTTGCACACTTTCCAATACTTCACTACCAATGGTATTCATTTTTGTGTTCCATTGTAATCCAAGTACATCATCTCCCAAATGATACACGGCAGCATTTCCATTTTTCCAAAGTATTTGATCTTTGAAATGATTCATTACAATAAATGCTTTCCCTCCGGGAATGGGTTTGTATGTTTTTGAAACAGGATCATAACACAATCTAGTATTGTTTTCAATGGTATAAAAGCTTTTAATACCAGCCGCAATCATTTCGTCAATCCAGGGAGCCACTGTATAGCCTGCAGCTCTCATGGCTTCTGTGGTTTTTTGTACACCAAGTACATCCCAGCTTTCAAAGGCTCCTATCTCCCATCCAAAGCCCGCCATCATGGCATCGTCTACGCGATACAATTCATCACTGATTTCAGGAATTCTGAAGGAAATATAGGAGAACAATGAAAAATGAAATGCTCTGTAAAACTCGCCGGCTTTATCGGGAGCAGCACTTAACATTTTTATTCTCTGTTTTAAATCTTCAACGGGTTTGGCTGCTTCCAGGCTAGCGAATTTTGGCTTTGTTCTTGTTCCATATTCCATGGTTTGCAAGTTGAGCGTGAGAATTTCCTTGCCTGCTGCCGATTTGGTTTTTTTGAAAACTAAAAACGTCAGCAGCGGTCGAGCAGAAATTCATGTCTTATCAGGTCAGAATCAAGGACGCGGAAATTTCGACTCTTTCCTTTTGCAACAGGTCACTGGCTTGGGGGCCGATGATCCTGGGCTACAACCATCCGGCGATGGTGGAGCGACTGCGGGAGCAGGTGGCCATCAAGAAGTTCCTCCATAAGGACAATGCCGGGTGAGGCATGATTCACCCGGTTGTACCCGTGGCCCGCCTCGCTCTCCAGCGCCTATTCCGGCATCGGCCAGTTCAAGGCGTTCACCATCGCCGTGGTGCTGTTCGGGACGGCCACGGTGCTGTTGACGTTGACCTCGATGATCGACGTGGTCGTCGAGG
>ERZ650309.709-NODE-709-length-16033-cov-4.597572_pt1 | contig 16033 bp, 11 predicted proteins | sample MGYA00376245_ERZ650309 | MGnify/ENA primary metagenome ERZ650309 (study PRJEB26733, sample SAMN07839294) | wastewater metagenome | biome: urban; feature: wastewater treatment plant; material: waste water | place: USA: North Carolina | collected 2016-04-26 ...
TGCGTTCGCAGTTTGAAGGCGCTTCGACCTTCGGCGCGGGCATCGCGATGATGAGCGAAATCACCGCCAAAGACGGGGCCATTGCGCAATCCAACTTCCACGATTATCTGGTGCCGCGCATTCAGGAATCACCAGTGATGACGCACGTGCATCTGGTGGACAGCGACGAACCGCCAGCGGGTGTGGGCGAACCCGGCGTTCCCCCGATGCTCCCGGCGCTGACCAACGCGATTTTTGCGGCGACGGGCAAACGCATTCGCGAACTGCCGATTCGTAGACAACTGGCAGCGTAAAGCAGGCCGTGCCGCTTTCCAGGCTGAAAGCGGCACGGCAACTTTGGAATTGCGAATTCACTTTCAGGAGGCAACCCATGCCTAATATTTTCAAAAATGCTCGGTTTATTGTCGCGTGCTGTTTTGCTGTCTTAATCGCTATCGTAGGCTTTGGCACCCAGACGCGTTCTCAACAACCATCGCCCAGTGAACGCCTCGCGCAATTCAAACAACGGTCCATCGCCGCAGAAAAAGCTGGCTTGGCGCAACCGTTCAAAGGTGTGACGACCGACGGAAATGCCGTCCCCGGTCTTTACGCCATCAAATCCACTGGCGTTTCGACTGGGCCGGTTCGCAAAGCGGCAGACACCTTTCTGGCTTCGCTGACGTCTGAACAGAGAACGAAGACGCTGTTCACGGTGGATGACGACGAATGGCGCAAATGGATGAACCAGCATTTTTACGTTCGGCAAGGAACTGGCTTCATTGATATGACCGACGCGCAACGGCAGGCCGCGCTGGGATTAATGCGCGCCGCTTTGAGCGCCAAAGGCTTGAAACTGTCGCAAGACATCATGAAGCTGAACTACACGCTGGGCGAATTGAACAATAACGATTTCGATCAATACGGCGATGGCCGGTATTACTTCACGGTAATGGGCAAGCCTTCGGACAAAGAACCCTGGGGATGGCAACTCGATGGACATCACTTGATTATCAATTACTTTGTGCTGGGCGATCAGGTGGTGATGTCTCCGGCGTTCTGGGGATCAGAACCTGTTACGGCTGCTGCCGGAAAGTACAAAGGCACGACGATTTTGCAGGACGAACAAAACAAAGGCTTGGCGATGATCAACGCCTTGAGCGAGGGCCAGCGCAAAAAAGCGATCATTGAGGTTTCCAAAACTGCCAACAACAACGTTGGCGAAGCCTACAAAGACAATGTTGTGCTGGAATACAAAGGGATTCGTGCCTCAGAGCTGACCGCCAAACAAAAAGAACAGTTGCTGGATTTGGTTAATCAATATGTCAGCAATATGGATGATGGCCACGCCAAGGTGAAAATGAGCGAAGTCCGCAAGCATCTAGACAACACGTGGTTCGCGTGGATTGGCGAAACCGGCAAAGACAGCGTGTTTTATTACCGCGTTCACAGCCCCGTGGTGTTGGTGGAATTCGATCATCAGACTCCGGCGAATTTGCGTCATCTGGCTGCGGACCCGCGCAAACCCAACCACGAACATATTCACACCGTGGTGCGAACGCCGAACGGAAACGATTACGGCAAGGATTTGCTGCGCCTGCATTACCTGCAACATCCGCACAACTAATCCGAATCAGTACCGCGCGCGATAGCAAGCGGAGGCGTTCGCCAGCAGTCGCTCCCTACCGGTCGCGGTACTGACTCTTTCAGCCCACGCGCACTGACCGCATCGAAATCGCTCCCAACGTCACCTTTTCCGCAAAGAAGCTCACCCCGTCCTTTTCTTGACACGCCAGCACGTACAGCAACGGCAAAAAGTGTTCATCCGTCGGCACAGCCAACCGCGCAGATTCGCCAAGCTGGTCGAAGTTGACGACTGCCTGATGATCGCCCGCCAGAATCAATTGTTTGATTCGTTCGTCGAATTCCATTGCCCAATCGAAAGCCTCATCGCGCCAGGCAAGCATTCGCAAATTATGGACGATGTTGCCGCTGCCAACGATCAACACACCTTGGCGGCGGAGCGCGCGCAACTCTTTCCCAAGTTCGTAATGGAACTCCGGCGCTTTGTGTTGATCCAAACTGAGCTGCACAACCGGAATGTCTGCCGATGGAAACATTCGACACAACACAGACCACGCGCCGTGATCAAGTCCCCATTGCTGGTCAAGTTGTACCGGTGTGGAGCGAATTGTTTTTTGTATCAGCCGTGCGAGTTCCGGAGAGCCGGAGGCAGGATAATTCACGTCAAACAACGCCTGCGGAAAGCCGTAGAAATCATGAATGGTTTTGGGTTGATCCATCGCGGTGATGGCTGTTCCGGCGGTTTGCCAGTGGGCGGAAACGCACAGAATGGCTTTGGGTTTGGGAATGGATTGCGCGACTTCCGCCCAGCTTTGGGTGAATTCGTTGTCTTCGATGGCATTCATCGGGCTGCCGTGGCCGATGAACAATGCAGGCAGTTGGGCTTCTGTCGAGTTTGGTTCTGTGGAAATCAACGAGTGCCTTTCTTTCAGGGAAGAAGAGTTCCGCTGCGGTTAGTATTGTGCCGTCACAGCCCGAAACGTTGCCACGGCTTGTTCATATTCCATCTGCATTTCGATCAATTTGATGCGTGCTTCGGCGGAAGCGCGTTCACGCTGGTTCACCAAAAACAGCGTGCTGTCGCCCAGGGCAAATTTGGCGCGCTCCCCTTGTTCCAGTTGCTGGGCCAGATTCACTTCCTGCAATGCGACCAGATATAAGTTGTACGCGGTATTGATCGCCGACACAGTGTCCAGCACTTCAGTCGTAATGCGCTGGCGTTCGTTGGTCAAATCCAAATCCAGCTTTTGCAGTTTCAGATTTGCCGCCGCAATTCGACCATCCGCCGTTCGTTGGCGCAATGGCAAGGTGAAACTGACGCCCGCTTTGACCGTGTTGCCGATGCCGCCCGTGCCGATGTCGCGTCCCGGACTGAAAGCCAAATCCAGCGCAGGCCGCCGCTGGTTTTTGCCCAAGTCCAAATCTACTTGAGCGATTTGCCGATTGATTGCAATCGCTTTGAGTTCCGGTCTGCGATCCGCAGCCAGGCGCATTCCGGTTTCAATCTGGTCCTGGTCATAGTTGACCGGCGGAGTTGTGTTGCGCGGCGCATTTGCTTCCTGCGGAACCGGCGCAGGCAATCCGTTCGGCGACCACAAATACAACGACAATTTGAACGCAGCTTTTTGAAGTTCGCGGTCGGCTTTGACTACGCCGCCCTGTCGGCGCTGCACTTCCAGGTCGGCTTCCGTGGAGTCAATTTGCGGTAAATCGCCTGCGGCCACGCGATCCCGCACGGAGCGCGCGCGGAATTCCGCCAGCGATAACAGATTGCGCGCCACTTCCAGTTTTTGTTTGGCAGCCACCCATTCCCAATACGCGATTGACGCTTTCAACAACAATTCCAGCCGCGCCGCCTGGAATTCCGTGTCTGCCAGGGGTTCGCCCAAAATCGCTTGCCGTTCGGCGGCGGACTTTTCGTTGATGCGCCACCCACGTAGCAACGGCAGTTTGAATTCCAAAAAGTATTCGCCCGCGTTGCCTGTGGGCGAAAGCGGTGCTTTGACCTTGCCCAGATTGAATCGGGTGCCTGCGCCGATTTTCAAACCGGAGCGCGTCAAAAACTCCACGCCTGCGTCGGCCAGTTCCGCCGTGCCGACTTTGCCGCGTTTTAGCTTGGTGTCGAATTCGGTGTTGAATCGCAAAAAGTCCGCGCCAGTCGCAAACACCGGATCGAACGCACCCTGTTTTTCCAGTCGTTTAGCTGACGCGATTTGCCGTTGCGCATCGGCTCCGCGCAGTTTGGGGTGGTACAACTCGACTAAGTTCAGCACTTCATTCAGTGTCAGCACAGATGGCGCACTTGACTGGAGTTTGTCTTGTGTCACACCGCCCGATTGAGGCGCTGCTAACGAAAGCGATTCAAACTCGGTGAGCCGTGTGCGCAAGGCGCGATTGATTGAGCGGGCAATTGCCGCCGAATCGCCAGGGACTTCCAAACCTGAAGCTGACTGTTCCTGAGCTTGCACGGACGCGGCAGTCACAACAATCAACAGCGCGCAGGCCAGCCGATTAATCACGTGGTTCATTCCAGCAAATTTTAGGTTGAATGTGGCAAGTCGAGATTGGCGCAAACCGCGACGGTTATTTCTCTTCCTTTTCATCGCCACCTTTGTCTTTGGCTTTTTTCCCGTCGGAAAACTCGACTTTCGGTTTTTCGCCAATGGGATTGCGTTGGACTGTTGGCGGAAAGGCGTTGAATTGACGCCACAGTTCCCACCCCAGCGAAACCGTGTCGAGCATCACCCAGCCATTGGCTTCTGCGCCGGGGCGCAGGTCGTTCAGCGAAGGCCAGGGATCTTCCTTTCCGGATTTGATGGCTTCGACATCCGGTTCGACGATGATGCGGAACCGGTTTTTGCCATCGTCCACAGCATCAATCACTTTGATTTTGCCGGCAAAAGTTCCCACGGCGACCGAAGGCCAGCCGACAAATTGCACGGCGGGCCAACCCGCAAAATTCAATCGCACCTGCCGCCCGACGGAAACCAGCGGCGCATCGTAATCGGATAAAAACAATTCCACCGCCTGATCGGTTGTGGTTGGAGCCAACACCGCCAGTTCGTCGCCCGCTTTGACGGTTTGACCGGGGCCAACTTTCATCACGCGCACCAACTTGCCGTCGCGGGGCGCGCGAATCAGGCGCTGTTCGGTTCGCCGCGCAACGTTGCCGATGTCCACCTGCACCTTCTGCAAATCGCTGTTGCTTTTGGCGATGGTTTCACGCACGGAGGCCAGCGAAGCGCGCACATTGTTCAATTGCGCGGAGGTGTCGTTAATCAGCCGGTCTTTGTCCAGACGAGCGACTTGCAGATCGCGCTCCGCGACATTGACGGAAGCGACCCTGCTTTCCAAGCGCGTGCGCGCCATCACGATGTCCAGTTCCACCAATTCCAGATCGCGTTTTGAACGCAATCCTTTTTCGTGAAGCTCCTGGATTCGCTTCAGGTTCAGTTCAGCGGTGACCACGCCCTGTTTGGCTTGCTCGACATTTTGCTGCGCGACGATCAAACGATCTTCGGCCTGACGCACGCGCTGTTCGGCGGCGGGGATTGCCATGTTGCGCGACTTTTCCAGGTCGGAGAGTTGGCCGCCCAACGCCGTTTCGCGCATTTGCGACTGTTGCACGCCGGTTTGCATAAAGCCTTGTTGAGAGCGCAATCGTTCGACCTGATCTTCCATCAGAAACTTGGAATCAATGTCTTCGATTTCCGCAATCACGTCTCCGGCGTTGACCGATTGGCCTTCGACAATGTTCCAACGCACGATCTTGCCGGGAATCTGGGCTTCAATGCTTTGCGGACGATCCATGGGCGAAAAGACGATCACGCGGCCATACCCCGTGACCGATTGTTGCCAGGGAACAAACACCAGGCTCAGCGCCACCAGCGTCACCAACACCAGCAAGGAAATCGCAATCGGGCGAAATGCGCGCGGTGTTTTCATCAACTCCATGGAGCGAAGCTGATGGCGCTGCGCCGCGGATGGCGAAGCCGACCGCGCGTTTGTCGTGTGATGTACCATTTTCAAAGCAGTCATATCTGTTTTGTATTCAATGGCAAATGTCTGCCTACAGGTAAATCCCTTCCTTGAGTTTTTTCGCGCTAAGATGGGGGAATAAGCGGATGAATTCGCAATCTTCGCGCTGCATCAATTCCGCCGGGCTGCCGGATTCGACGATGTGGCCTTCGGTCAGCACGTGAACCATCTTGGATTGCGCGACAACTTCCGGGTCGTGGGAAATATCAATGATGGTCCAGTTGTAATCCTTGTTGAACAGTTCCTCCAAAATTCGCAGTTTGTCCTGTTCGTCCACGCCGGTGAATCCTTCGTCCAAAATCAGCAACTGCGGGCGGCTGACGACGGCGCGCGCAATCAACAGCCGTTGAATTTGTCCCCGCGACAAATTTCTGCCTTCGCTGACCACGCGCGTTTGCAACCCATCGGGCAACAGCGCCAGTTCGCTGTTCAAGTGCGCAAATTCAATTGCCCACTGAAAATCTTCCTGCGAAATGTCATCGCGTCCCATCAAGATGTTGTCTTCGATGGTTCCGGCGAAAATCTCATTGGTGTCGCCCACCAGCGCCACCGCCCGCCGCAAACTTTCCAGTCGCACATCGCGCACATCCATGCCGTTGATTTGCACTTGTCCGTGCGTCGGTTCGTGCAATCCGCACAGCAGCATTGCCAAGGTGGATTTGCCGACCCCGCTTTTGCCGACCAGACTGACGTGTTCGCCCGGATTTACGGTCAGGTTCAATTCCGAAAGAATTTCTCTGCGGCCTTCATACGCGAACCGCACCTTGCGGCAATGCACGCTTGCGCCTTCGGTTTTGAGCGGCAATTCGCGGCCTCCTGTGCGCTCTTTGGGCAGATCGGACAAGTGCCCGACTTTGGCCAACCCTGTCAGCAAATCGTAGTAGCTTTCCAGCAGGCGAATGATTTTTTCCAGGCCCTCCAACGCGCCGACCATGACGATTTCCGCTGCGACAACCTGCCCCAGCGTCATCTGGCGATTGATGACCAGCCAGCCTCCGATGGCCAACACGCCCGTGCTGGCAATGGCGCGAAACAGATAATTTCCGAAGGCTTGCCGAAACAGCACGCGAAAATGGGCTTTGCGTGCATTGATGAAATCCACGACCAATGCATCTGCCCGTTCCAGGGCAAACGCCGGCGCGGCATTCATCTTGAAACTGCGCTGACATCGCGTCAGTTCTTCCAGCCAGTCGGCCACCAGATATTTGTTGTAAGACTCTTCGATGCTGGTGCGCAGCCCGCCCATTCCCAGTACCCCGATGACAAACGAAATGAACAAAATCAGAAACACGGCAAACGCCAGCAGGTAAGGGCTGTAAAACGACATCAGGATCAAGGCGACGAACACCTGCAGGGTTGCGCCGGGGCCTTCCAGCAACACTTTGGCGAGCGTTTTCTTGATCGTCACCACATCGAAAAACCGGTTGGACAATTGCGGCGCGTATTCCCGCACGATCACATCGTGCTGAACGTTGGGCAGGTGTTCCGCCAGTTGCAGCGAAACGCGGGCGAAAACCCGTTGTTGCAACTTTTCCAGCAACGACAGTTTCAGCAGGCGCAAAATTCCCGCAAACAACAGCGCCGCCATTACGCCAAACGTCAACACGATCAGCGGTTGCAGCATTACGCCAGCGGCAACCGTGTTGACCAGCGCCTGCGCTGCCAAGGGGATCGCCAGGGTCAGCAAGCCAATGAAAATTGTGTAGACAATGATCGTCAGATAATCGCCACGATCCAGGCGGAGCATCTGCAGCAACCGCCGTTGAGGCGTCATTGTTTCTTCGTGGTGGTGATGATTGTGTCCAGTCGCTTCCATCAGTTCTTCTTCCCAAATTTCCGTCGCTGTCGTTTGAATTCCTGCCGACGTTGAAATCAACGCCTAATCAAAGCGTGTGCCAAATTTGGCAACAGCCTGGCTTCATGAAATCAGGCTTTTCGCAGAGCCTCTGTTGTGCGGAATGTGACAGCGGTATTTGGCGTCAGAAAAAGGAGGATAGGGAATTGTTTGAAACGATGGTGAAGCGTTACTGCAAAGTTCCCGGATGACTGTCCAGGACAATCCACGGTGATCACTTTTGCCGCAGCATGCGGCGAAATGTCACGATTAAGGCTGAGCTTTCAGGGCTTCGCGCGCTGCTTTGACCAGCTTTGCTGCTTCATCGGCAGTGTCAGCCATTGCGGTCAAATGTCCCATCTTGCGACCGGGCTTGGCAGAGGTTTTGCCGTATAGGTGCAATTTGACTTCGGGCATTGCGCACGCCGCCATCCAATTGGGTTCGCCGCTTTGCCACAGATCGCCCAGCAGGTTCGCCATCGCAGCCGGTCGCAGAAACTCCGTCGAACCCAGTGGCAATCCGCACACGGCGCGCAGTTGTTGTTCAAACTGGCAGGTAACGCATGCATCGAACGTCAGATGGCCGGAATTGTGCGGACGTGGCGCCAGTTCATTGATCAGCAATTTGCCTTGTCGCGTCAGAAAAAATTCAACACACATCACGCCGACGACTTGCAATTGCTCCAGCACGCCGCGCGTGATGGCAACGGCTTCCGCAGCGATTTCCGGCGGCACATTGGCCGGAGCGATGGAAACGTCCAGAATATGATTGCTGTGCCGGTTTTCAATGGCTCCCCAATGCGCAAAGCTGCCGTCAATGCCGCGTGCGGCAACCACAGACAATTCGCATTCAAAATCCACGAATGCTTCCAGCACCAGTTCCTGCTTCCCGGCGGTGGCCAGCGCGGTTTCGGCTTCTTCGATAGCGTTGATCTTCACCTGTCCTTTGCCGTCATACCCGAAGCCCGCGGTTTTCAACACAGCCGGGCAACCGAATTCGGCCAGGCCTGCGCGTAAATCTTCGATGGAGTTGATCGTTTTGAACGGCGTGACCGGGAAGCCGTGATTGCAGAGAAAGGTTTTTTCACGCAGCCGATGTTGCGTGATGTGCAGAATCTGGCCGTTCGGCCTGACCGGCGCGCGTTCAGCGGCAGCTTCGGCAGTTGCTGAAGGCACGTTTTCAAATTCAAACGTCACGACATCCACTGCCGACGCGAATCCGCGAACGGCGTTCAGATCGTCGTAATGCGCTTTGATTTCGACATCGGCGACTTGTCCCGTAGGCGTGTCGGTTTCCGGCGAAAAAGTGTGGACGCGATAGCCCATGCGCCGCGCTGAGATCGCAAACATACGGCCAAGCTGGCCGCTGCCTAACACACCGATGACTGAACCGGGAAGAATGATCATAAGAAGTTCGCAGTTCACGGTTCGCAGTTCGCAGTTGTAATGAGTGCCAACCAGGAACCGTGAACCATGAACTCAAAGAGGAAAACTCCTGCTTGGCAAAATACTCAGAGACATTCGCTGTCTACTGTTCGCATCTGCTGTGAACTGCGAACCGTGAACTGCGAACTCAACGAGGAAGTGTGTCGCTTAAAACTCTGCTGGTTTGCTCTTCCCGAAACTGGCGCAACCGTTCGCGCAATTCAGGACGCGAATTCGCCAGAATGGCTAAGGCCAGCAGCGCGGCGTTGGTCGCTCCGGCTTTACCGATGGCCAGCGTTCCGACGGGAATGCCGCCGGGCATTTGCACAATCGAAAGCAGTGAATCCTGTCCTTTCAGCGCGTGGCTTTCGACCGGCACGCCCAGCACGGGGATCAATGTTTGCGCTGCGACCATGCCGGGCAAATGCGCTGCGCCGCCCGCGCCAGCGATGATGACTTCGATGCCGCGCGCTTCGGCTTGGGCGGCAAAGTCCGCCATCAATGCCGGAGTTCTGTGCGCCGACACAATCCGGCATTCGTGTTCGACGCCGAACTGAGTCAGCACTTCGTCAGCATGACGCATGGTTTCCCAGTCGGATTTGCTGCCCATGATTACCGCAACCAGAGTCTTGTTGGTTTCTTGATTCATAACGTTGAGGAGGTTTCTTACCAGACAGGCATCTTCCTTCAAGCTCGGCGATAGATCAAGACGCAAAAAATTGCCGCGTTGCATTCGACGCCAAGCCGGTGGCTTTTCCCCAAGGTCGTGTGTGAGTTTGCGCAGTTGCTGGTGAATTCCTACCGTTGGCAGATGGGGTGTCTTGAAATGGAATGACTTCGCGCTGGTCGTGAACGGTACATCGCTTGCCCTGACCAGATGTTATGGTGATTTCAGCAGCAGCCCGACATTTAGCAAGCGACGCCAGCAATCGCGCGCCGGAAAATCCCGCCGAGCGGCGCGACGTCGTTTTCCACGTGCATGGAATTTCCAAGGTGTACCAAATGGGAGAAGTGGAAGTGCATGCGTTGCGCGCGGTGGACTTGGACTTGTACCGCGGCGAATTCGTTGTGATTCTAGGGCCGTCGGGCGGCGGGAAATCTACGCTGCTGAACATTCTGGGCGGCTTGGACGTGCCGACCAGCGGCGACGTCCATTTTCTGGATCACGATCTGACGGCTGCCGACGATCGAGGCTTGACGCGATTTCGCCGGGAACACGTCGGCTTTGTCTTTCAGTTTTACAACCTGATACCCAGCTTGGCTGCTTTGGAAAATGTGCAGCTTGTGACCGAAGTCGCTCCGCATCCGATGTCCGCCGAAGAAGCGTTGCGGATGGTTGGGTTGGGAGATCGCCTGCACCATTTTCCGGCGCAACTTTCAGGCGGAGAACAGCAACGCGTGGCCATTGCGCGCGCGATTGCCAAACGCCCGGATGTGTTGCTGTGCGACGAACCGACCGGCGCGTTGGATTACGCCACAGGCAAACTGGTGCTGGAAGTGTTGGAACGCGTCAACCGCGAATTGGGAACGACCACTGCCGTGATTACCCACAACGCTGCGATTGCCGCAATGGCCGACCGTGTGATTCGTTTGGGCAGCGGCCAGATTATCGAAACACGCCGCAAAGACAAAAAAGCCAGCCCGTCAGAACTTCAATGGTAATCGTATGCAACCTACATTGACTCAGCGTGAAAATGCCTTGATTCCGTCACAGCCCCAAACCTCCAAAGGGTTGAACAGCGAAACCGTGCATCGGCTGCTGATAGAGCACGGATTCAACGAACCCGTCGCTCAACAAAAAGCCGGGGCGGTGCTCCAATTCCTGCGCTTTTTTGCCAATCCATTGGTGGTTATTTTGCTGATTGCCAGCGGCATTTCGGCGGCGGTTGGCGATCAGGTCAATGCCGTGATCATTGTGGTGATGGTGTTGATGAGCGTGACGTTGAATTTTGTTCAGGCAGCACGTTCGCAGCGCGCCGCCGAACAATTGCGAAAGGAAGTTGCGCCCACTGCCACCGCGTTGCGCGATGGCGAATGGAGCGAGGTTCCGCGCCGCGAAATTGTGCCCGGCGATGTCATCCGTCTGGCTGCCGGAGATTTGGTTCCGGCGGATGCGCGTTTGTTGGAATCGCGGGATTTGCACGTGCAGCAAGCTGCGCTAACCGGCGAATCGCTGCCGGTGGAAAAAGAAACGGTTTCGGAACCGCAAGCAGTTCTTTCTCTGGGTGACCTGAATCCGGCGGAAGCGCGCGATGTGGTGTTTCTGGGAACTTCGGTGGTCAGCGGCACGGCGACGGCGGAAGTGCTGGCGACGGGAACGGCGACGGCGTTTGGCAAGATTGCCGAACGATTGGCGGAAAAAGCTCCCGAAACGGAATTCGAACGCGGCACGCGCCAGTTCGGATTGTTGATTGCGCGCATCGTCGTCTTTCTGGTGCTGTTCGTGTTTCTGGTCAACGCGGCGCTGCATCGCAACACGTTTGAATCGCTGTTGTTCGCCATCGCGCTGGCAGTTGGGTTGACGCCGGAATTTCTGCCGATGATTACAACCGTCACGCTGGGACGCGGCGCAATGCGAATGGCGCGCAAAAAAGTAATCGTCAAACATCTGGCTGCGATTCAAAACTTCGGCAGCATAGACATTTTGTGCAGCGACAAAACCGGCACCTTGACCAGCGGCGAAATGAAACTGGATCAACACCTGAATCCGTTGGGCAAAGTTTCCGAACGCGCCTTCGTGCTGGCTTACCTGAACAGTTTTTTTGAAACGGGTGTCAGTCATCCGCTGAACCGCGCGATCAAACATCGGGCAGCCAACCCGCTCGACGAAGCCATCTTGATTCACGATCACCCGGACGTTCGCGGGTACGAAAAGCTGGACGAAATTCCCTTCGACTTTGAACGGCGGCGCGTTTCGGTGGTTGTCGGGCGTGAAGGTTCGCGCTTGTTGATTACCAAAGGCGCGCCCGAAAGTGTGCTGGCAGTTTGCACGGAATACGAAGTTGACGAACGCCGCTTGCCTCTGGACGCGGCGGCGCGGCGCGCTTGCGAAGCGGTGTTTCATGAACTGAGCGCAAAAGGGCAGCGGTTGCTGGCGGTGGCTTACGCGCCGGTAGCGCAACAAATCGCGTATCGCAAAGACGAAGAAGCTCAAATGGTGTTGGCGGGATTTTTGACCTTTGCCGATCATCCGCTGCCGACGGCGGCTTCGGCGTTGCGCGGGCTGAAACGCGACGGCGTCCAAGTGAAAATCCTGACCGGCGACAACGAATTGGTCACGCGCCACGTGTGCGCGGAAGTCGGATTGGACGCCGAACGAATTGTGCTCGGTGATGAAGTGGAACGGATGACCGACGCCGCGCTTGGTCACGTCGCCGAACAGACGACGGTATTCGCACGCGTTTCGCCCGTGCAGAAAAATCGCGTCATCCAGGCGCTCAAACAGCGCGGCCACGTGGTTGGGTATCTGGGCGACGGCATCAACGACGCGCCTTCGTTGCACACGGCGGACGTGGGAATTTCGGTTGCCACCGGAACCGACGTGGCGCGCGACGCGGCGGAAATCATCCTGCTGGAACAAAGCCTGCCCGTGTTGCACCAGGGCATCATCGAAGGCCGCAAGGCGTTCGGCAACGTCATGAAGTATTTGCTGATGGGAACCAGTTCCAACTTTGGCAATATGTTCAGCATGGCCGGAGCTTCCGTCTTCTTGCCGTTTTTGCCGATGCTGCCGGTGCAGATTCTGTTGAACAATTTTCTATATGACCTGGCGCAAGTCGCCATTCCCACGGACAAAGTGGATCGTTCCTTCATACGCAAACCGCACCGCTGGGATGTGGGATTGATCCGCAAATTCATGCTGTATATCGGGCCGATCAGTTCGGTGTACGACTTTTTGACGTTTTACATACTGCTGCGAGTCTTTCACGCTTCCGAACAGTTTTTTCACACCGGATGGTTTGTGGAATCGCTGGCGACGCAAACGCTGGTGATTTTCGTCATTCGCACGGCAGGCAATCCCTTTCGCAGCCGACCCAGCCGGACACTGGCGATGACGACGTTGGCGGTTGTGTTGTGCGCCATCGCCATTCCGTTTACTCCGCTGGCTGCGTGGTTGAAATTCACGCCGCTTCCACTTTCGTTTTTCGTCTTTCTGGCGGTGGCGACGGGAACGTATCTGGTGCTGGTGGAATTGGTGAAACGCCGGCTGATGAACCGGATGTTGAAGTAAAACAAAACCCGGGTCACGAATAAACTGGAGTTAAGGGGAAAGTGATTAGCGCTGCTTGGCTGCTATTTCTGCCAATAGTTGCTCGAAGCGCGGATCGTCCCGAATCCAATCAAAATCAGGGTCTTTTCTTGCCCATTCAAGGTTTACTTCCCGTTTTTCGAGTGCGGAACGAAGCAGTGTCAAGGCTTCGTCAACTTCACCGCAAAGGGCGGCAAAGCAGGCACGGTTGTAAAGGGAATCGTTTGCCACGGATTCGCGGGCAAGCTCGATCTGCTGTTTGGCTTCAGCCGTCAAACCGAGATTCCGGTAACAGGCAATAAGGCCCAGGCGACTAGCAGCTTCGCCCGTCTTGTTACTTGTCTGTTGGTAAAGCGTCAGTGCCGCCTCGTATTGCCGCCGCGCCTGCTCGAACTCGCTCAAAATTCGGTGAATATCGCCCAGTTCTTTGATGCTGTTGGCTTCGCCGAGCCGGTCGCCGATCTGCTGGTAAAGCGGCAGTGCCGCCTGATATTGCCACCGCGCCTGTTCATTTTCACTTAAAACCGCAAGTACCCTGCCCAACCAAAGCCCGATATTCGCAGTCAGGTTCATATCTTCAGAAGGGGAGATTTTGATTTGAGAGAATTTGCTTTTTGCTGATGGGTAACGCGAATAATCAGAATCCAAAAGCCCTTCCCAGAACTGGGTCCAAGCCAATGCCCGGTCTGATAAACGATTGCCATTTGCCAGTTCACGCATTACCAGAGCCATTGCCTCGACCTTGGCGTAGGCAAAATTGGGCGAGTTGTGCCATTTCCATCCGGTATTTTGGTATTCATTCACTCCCTCATCCATATCTGCAATCAGAAGGTGATAAACGTATTCGATACGCCAACCAGTGTCTGATTGATCTTGCTCGGCACAATAATCTGCTGCGCGCCGGGCCAATTCACGATACCGAGGTTGATCGTCTTCCCACAATTTTCGAAGCAGCAAGGAGCGGCTACGTTCGTGGACGTTATAGCCTCGATGTTGAAATGGTTCGATATAGGAAAGTGTCCGAAGTTGCTCGAATAACGGCTGTGTTTCTGCCTCTGTTTTATCCAGTAGGGCGGCGAGGAAATTCACGTCGAACCAGTGGGGAATGGCCGCAGCCCAGACTGCTTCCTGCAACTCAGGCGCGAGATTATTCAGGCTGAATTGCATCACTATCCACTCGCGCTCTTCGTCGCTGCCGGCAGCCATAAGTTTGGGTAAAAGATCTTCGGCCATAGCATCCCCTACAGAATAGGTAATCCTTGAAGGTACTTCATAATTTCGGAGGGACGACCATTAGAAAGCTGGCACAGACAGGCAAGCCAGCTTAATGGGTCATTGGCTGGAATACGGCGCTTCATTCCCTGAACCACAGGAAGCCAATGTTCGGCATTGGGTACTCCGTACAGATGCCGGGTCTCGCACCGACTTCTCCATTCGATATTTATCCCGTTGGGAATTGTCTGACCAGCAACCAGAACGCGGACTTGTTCGGATTGAGACGCCCGAAAAAGAAAAGGCCCACTGATCCATTCTTGCACTTCGGTTGTTGCCTTTTCGTAAGTGTCCAAGGCAAAGAGAACTGGTTGGTTGAAGTCTTCCAGGTCGTCAAACAAGGCTTCAGTCAGTGCTGCGCGACGCTGTTCGCGGATTTCCTGGCTTTCGATTTGAAGCGCAACGCTGATGTGAGTTTTGAACCCGCTAATCTTGTTATTATTGATTTGAACTTGGGGAATACCTTGTATATTCGCGACTTGCTTCGTGAAATTCGGCAGGCGATCCCATTTTAGAATTCCGCCAGAACGATGAAATATCTCAGCGACGCTGACTGCGGAACCGCGCAACTCAATGGGAACGCACGTCACTGATTCCGGCACGCGGCTTTCGAGGCAGTAACTCAACAGCAAGGTTTTTCCGCTGCCGCTTTCACCGCTAAACATCAGAATCCGTTTCTGACAGTCTGGCTGAAACAAGGCATCAAAGGCTTGACGCTCAGGTTGGTAATTAGCAAACGGTGTGCTCATTTTTTCTTCCTGGGAGATTTGTCTGATTTGGCCGTAATTTCCTGGTTGACGCCTAACTGGGAATTTTCTTCGACGTTCACGTCATCACGTTCGATCTCGATTTTATTTCCGGCACTGCAAAGTGTTTGATTGGTTTGTGTGTCTTTTAATTTTAATGTCGCTCCAATATCACCTGCAGTTAATTTATTTACGATGTTTCTATTCTTTCCATCCATGATAAAAAGTTGATTCAATCGTTCGGTTTGACCTGTAACTGAATTTACCAGATCATCGCCTGCATTGACCTCGCCCGACATCACTTTGAAGAAAGATAATTTTCCGAGATGCGGTTCGATCAGTGTTTTGAAGATGAACAACGTCGCCGGACCGGAAGATTTACATTCCAGTTCCTTGCCGTCGACGAGTTTTTCCGGAAAAAGTTCAGTAGCTGATGGCGCGACATTGTCTATGAAACTCATTAATCGACCGCTGCCCATATCTTTTTTCGCAGAGAGACAAAAAACCGGATACACATCGTGATGAAGCATTCCCGCTTTCAGTCCGGCACGTAATTGATCTTCGTCGAGAGTCCCTTTTTCAAAATAAAGTTCCATTAATTTCTCATCGTTCTCTGCTGCTTTTTCGACAAGTTCATTATGCAACTGATTTGCTTTTTCCATTTCATCGGCAGGGATCGGTAATTTTTCCGGCTTGCCACCTTTGGCAGGAAACTTATACATGACCATATTGAGTAAGTCGATGATGGAATCAAAATTGTCGCCTTGCTTCACCGGATATTGCATGAGCGTGATCGCTTTTCCGAAGCGGCGTTTAGCTTCTTCCAGTGTTGCATCAAAATCTGATTTCGAATGATCGAGATGATTGATGGCAAAAAGAATTGGCTTCTGAAATTTTTCGACGTAGTTC